>Ga0154740_110_pt7 | contig 6871 bp, 5 predicted proteins | sample Rifle2008BG16ft_FD_105748 | JGI IMG/M metagenome (GOLD analysis project Ga0154740, IMG submission 105748) | Candidatus Solincola sediminis RBG_16_55_12 | reverse complement strand
CCGATAGGGGGAGTTGCGGCGACCGATCTCGAGCGCGGCGTGGTGTCGCCGGGCGGAGTCGGCTTCGATATATCCTGCGGGGTCAGGCTCCTCAAGACCTCGCTCGTTTTGGCCGACGTGCATGACCGGTTAGATGCCTTGATGGACGAGATCAACCGCCTGATCCCGAAGGGACTAGGCGCCAAGGGCGGACGGATAATCCTCAGCCGGCGTGAAATGGAAGGCCTGCTCGAGAAAGGCACCAGGGAACTGATCGCCAGGGGGATCGGATGGGAGGAGGACCTGGAAGTCATGGAGGAGGAAGGAAGCTACCCGGGCGCCGATCCTTCCAAGGTAAGCGACAGAGCCTTCGAGAGGGGCAAGGGCCAGGTCGGGAGCCTGGGCTCCGGCAACCATTTTGTGGAAATTCAGGAGGTGGATGAAGTATATGGAAGCGCCGATCAACTCGGCCTCTTCCAGGGACAAGTCGTGATTATGATCCATTCCGGTTCACGGGGACTTGGGCATCAGGTCTGCACCGACTACCTGGTGGTCATGGGAAAGTCGATCGCCCGCTCCGGCTATGAGCTGCCGGACCGGCAACTCGCCTTTGCCGGGAACCAGTCGGAGGAGGGACGGGACTATATCGCCGCAATGGCTTGTGGAGCCAATTTCGCAATGGCCAACCGGGAGGCGATGACCCACTGGGTCCGCGATGCATTCGAGAAGGTGTTTCGTAGCGGGGCGCGCAGCCTGGGAATGGAGCTCCTCTATGACGTGTCCCATAATCTGGCAAAGCCGGAGGAGCACCAGGTTAATGGGAACACCGTGGGTTTGATGGTGCATCGAAAGGGTGCGACGCGATCCTTTCCGGGACGCCGCCCCGAGGTTCCTAAAAGATATGCGGAAGCGGGCCAGCCGGTTATAATCCCGGGAAGCATGGGGAGCAACTCCTACGTGCTCGTGGGAACCGAGGAGGCGCTGGCCAAGAGCTTCGGTTCCACCTGTCACGGTGCGGGCCGGGCCATGAGCAGGAAGGCCGCCAAGAAGCAGGTGCGCGGGGCCGAGTTGGTTGAGCGCATGCGGGAAAAGGGCATCCTCGTGAGATCGGGATCGATATCGGGATTGGTCGAGGAAGCGCCCGAAGCCTACAAAGACATCCATGAAATAGTGGAGGTATGCGAGGGAGCCGGCCTTTCGAGGAAGGTGGCGCGCATGAGGCCGTTGGGCGTATTGAAAGGTTGATGATAGTGAGAGCAAGGGCCGTCGTGGTGCTGGCAGCCGCACTCATCGTGGCAGGGGTCGCCGTGCTCGCCGGCTGCGGCGGCAAAGAAGAAAGCGACCTCTCCCCCCTGGAGCAAGCCATTCAAAACACAACCAAGAGCAGCTATCAGGTGAAGGCGGTGGAGGACGGCAACGTGAAAGGCGTCGGCATTTTCAAGGCCGGATCCTTCCGCATCGTGATGGAGGGCACGCCACGACTGATAATTCACAACGAGGTAAGCGGCGAGAACTGGCAGGTGAACATGACCGAAAAGACCTACGAGACGATTACCTACGACCAGGCCGTCATACGGGCGGCATTCATGCCTCACCTCTATATGAAGCCCTACTTCGACCTGCAATCGTTCTGGAAGGGAGACCGGTTCAGGGAGGACACCTCGGACGGGAGGTCGATCACCGCGTCCCTGGGAGAGAAGTTCTTGCCGATTTCATGGCAGGCGGCGGCACGGGGAGAGATATTCAAGGACATATCCTGGGAATACCGGCGCATCGCTGACGTAACGGCAGCGAACTTCGAGCTGCCGGAAGGTGTAACTGCAAGCGAATAACACAATATATAGTGGTTATCTTAGAGTTTTTGCACAACATATTGTTAATAGTGTGAATAACCTCCACAATGGGGTTCGGGCCTGCCCGGGCTGACCGAGAAGGCGTGGGGGGTCGGGCCTGCAACATCAACATTTTCCTTGTGTCGTTGCTTCACCTCTTCTGAGCTCGAAAAATGTTGATGTTGAGGCACCGACCCCATTGTAGCGGGTGTTTCATGCGGCTATAATTTCTCTTTGTACAAGGGCCTATAGCTCAGCTGGTTAGAGCGCACGCCTGATAAGCGTGAGGTCACTGGTTCGAGTCCAGTTAGGCCCACCACAAACAAACCTCCCCACGGGGAGGTTTCTATTTTCCTTGATGTCATCAGGCCAAGCTATCATGGATGTGAAGGGTGAGAAAACCAGCCGTCCGAGCCTCAAGCGAAGCAATGCCGATTGCCTGAGAGGAAATCGGGGACGCCGAAAAGAAGAAATAATGGGCGGCAGGGGAGATGGGAGGACGAATTGCCCAAGCAACTAGTTAAGCAGCTGGAGCCGGGCTCCGAGGTGAAGAGCATATTCATCGTCTCTCGCAAGGAACTCCGAAAGACGAAGGCCGGCGCGGATTACCTCGCGGTGGAGCTCCTCGACAAGAGCGGCCGGGTCGAAGCTCGCCTGTGGGACCAGGTGAATCGGTACAAAGACACATTCTCCGAGAGGGATTATATTGCAGTAAGCGGGAGGGTCGAAAAGTTTCGCGACCAGAAGCAAGTAGTAATCACGTCTCTCCGGAAGCACGACGAGGAAGATGTGGATGCATCGGATTTCCTGCGTGTGGTAGGGACCGATCGGGCGGAACTCGAGGGTGAGCTGCGTCTGGCCGTGGAGGCGGTAAGGAACCTTCATCTGAGGGCATTGCTGCGAGCCTTCCTCGACGACGACGATTTTATGAAAGCTTTCACCTCGGCGCCAGCTGCTAAAAATTACCATCATCCCTATTTGGGGGGCCTTCTCGAGCACACGGCCAGCACCGTTCGCATATGCCGCATCATATGTGATCTCTACCCCGAGATTGACCGAGACCTGCTGGTCACGGCCGCCGCCTTGCACGATATCGGCAAGATAGAAGAACTGGGATATGAACGCGGCATAGACTTCACCGATGCCGGCAGATTCCTGGGTCACCTGCTTATCTCCGACGAGATGATAAGGGAGAAGATCAAGACGATAGCCGGCTTCCCCGGGGACCTGGCAATGCGTTTGAGGCACGCGGTCCTCAGCCATCACGGTGAATTGGAGTGGGGTTCGCCGAAACGACCCAAGACACTCGAGGCCGTAGTGCTTCATCACGTGGATAACCTCGATGCCAAGGTGAATAGTTTCCGGGAGGTGGCAGAAAGGGCCGGGGATAGCGATTCACCCTGGACGGATATGAGAAACCTCTTCAAGCGCCCTCTCTATATCCCGAGGGCGATGAGCCAGGAAGTGGAACTGCAGCTGGAGGAAGACATCCCCCACTGATCAACGCTCCCGGTTTAGCCGGGGTGGCCCTTGATCGAGATGTTAATTTTTTCCAGCGCCGCCTTCAGCCCCGTGTTTATGCTAATCGCTTCCTCCAGGCGCAACGCCTCTCTGCCGTAACGCACGCGCTCGAACAAGCCCAACTCGAGTTGGATATCGAGGCCGGGAACCAGCGAGGATAATCGGTGGGCATACTCCTCGACGGTTTGGCTCGGGTGCCTCTCGATTCCCAGCGATGCAAGAACTGCGAGGAAATTCCCCATGGCGGCCACAGCCGGATCGAGGATGCCCTCAGGGGAAACACATCTTCGTTTTCGCCGGCTGAGTACGTAGAGCATGGACAGGGACAGTACGAGCGCGAGCGCGAAGGGAAGCCAGGGCAGGCGTCTTATCGCATAAGCTATGCCCCTGCCGGCAGCAACGAAGGCCGAAGCCATGGCGTGAAAGACGCCCTTCAAAGCGGAAAGCAGCGAAGGGGGGAACAGGGCGGCAAGACGGGTTCCCATCCAACGCAGCAAATCGCCTAATATCCATAGCGAGCCGGAGCCCTGTGAGGGTTGCGGTATTGAAAAGCCGGGGGTGGGGTCCATGGTCAGCCAGCCCACGCCCCTGAGATAGATCTCCACCCAGGCATGAGCGTCATCAAGACTCACTTCGTAGAGTCCGGAGAAAGGGTTGTAGTCCCCGGTGGCATAACCGGTAACCACGCGGGAGGGAATCCCCTGCAGCCGGCAGAGAACGGCGAAAGCACTGGCGAAATGCTCGCAATAGCCCCGGTGCTGTTCGAAGAGAAAATCATCCACGGCATCCTGACCGGGCGGCAGGGGGTCTACGTCCAGCGAATAGGTGTAATTCGATTTCAGATAATCCTCGATGGCGAGAGCCCGCTGGTAGGGGCCGGGCAAATCAGCCTTTATCCCCGCTGATAAATCCAGGACGCGCTGCGGCAGGTGTGGCAGCTCGAGGTATGGCGCGAAAGTCTCCTCGTCCGCCTCTATGTTCAAAGAAAGGTTCATTTCGCCGGGCACGATGAGGTCCGAGACGGCGCTGTAAATCGTGCCCTCGGAAAGGTTGTAAGGGCTCTTGAGGCCCGAGCTGTCCTGATAAAGGTAATCCGAAGGGAAGTAGATGAGCCTGGGCCGGTAGGCAGAAAAGATGACGTTGGGCTGTTCGCTTTCAAGATAGTAGGTCTGTACGACTTCATGACCCCCGAGATGGGGAGAGCCGGGACCGTACTCGATGTAAAAGGGCTGCTCGATGGCATGGAGCAGAGCGGGCTCCTCCTCTGCCGCAAGCCAGGAATCCCCGCTATAAGTCTGAAAGTACATCCCTCCCCAATATGCCGGCGCTGTCGATCGAACCTTCATAACCGGAAGATCAACCATTTGTCCCCGGGACCTCAGGTCCAGGAAGGTGCTGAAGCCGAAATAGGCTTCGGGGTTCACCTCCAAGGGGTTTTCCGGCGGGCGAACGGGAAGCCTCGGGTAGCCTGGATTATTGAACTTGAATCCCGATGAAGGGCTGAAGGCACGACGGAGAGAGAAGGGGAGGGTGCGCAGAACGTTGAATGCCGGACGCGGCAAGACGGCCCCGATTGCCAGGCCGCCACTGGTAATCATTACCAGGAGGACCAGCAGCAGGACCGGCAGGCGCTTCCATGAGGGCGGCGGGGGGGCACCGCGCACAGGAGTTGCCGACAGGCCGAGCAGCCGGGACGCTTGAGCGAAATACATGGAAGACAGGGCCGCCGTCAACCAGAGGAGAAACAGCCATACGAAGCCGGCGGAAAGGGCGAAGGAGGCGGCCAGGCTGAGCAATATCAGAGAGCTTATGAGAACCAGCATCAGATCTCGCCGGCGCGGCAGATCATAGCTGTGCAGAACCTGAACCCATAGGAATAGTTCAGCCAGGGGGAGCCGTGGGTCGTAGGGCTGCAGGTATACCTGCCTCAGGAAAGAGGCCAGCGCCGCCAGGGTGAAGACGGCTATGAAAATCTTTATGACCGTGTTCCGTTTGTGCCGGCGTCGCCAACTGGTATAAGAACCGAGAGAAAGCAACAGGATGCAAGCGAAAGCAAGCCCGCGGTTTATCGCCGCTTGCGTCGCGAGCGCCATGATAGAAAGTACGACCGCCGCCCAGACCGACAGGCGAAGGGCGAGCGAGTCTTCTACCTCTCTCGGAATCGAGAGCCTGCGAAAGTAATCAGCGATTTTTCCAGGCATTCTCTTAAATCATCACCCTTACGATATAACGACAAGCTGAACAGACCGGGGAAGGGGGCGCGCTGCAGGTCGGCCACTATTTGGGCTGAACCACCGGCCGAGCTCGAGATCTGCGAGCCGTTGGCGGCGTGGGAGGCCAGATCGATAAAAACGAGGGCCGTGTGGCTTTGCGGGGGCAGCGCGGCGGCCGCCCGCGCATGATCGAAACGGACGGCAGGAAGAATATGACAGAAGAAAGAGCCGGGCCGGATCTGTCTTCCCAAGCCTTCCACCTGCTCCTCGGGCCCGATGCGAGCATCCATCTCCACGGTGGCAAGCCACTGCAAGGCACCCCGGAAGCTTGGTATCTGCAAAACATCGAGGCTATCCCCTTTGTAGGATGCCAGTGCCACCGGGTGGCCAGCATAGTGGGCATAGCGAGCGATGCTTGCAGCCAGTCTGGCGGCCGAATCGAGCGCATCGCAGGTCCCTTGCGACTCGGTCCTGGGCTGGGTATCGATCAGGATGAGAAGGGGCACACCCACCTCCGTTTCGAACTCCCTTACGACCAGCTCTCCCCGACGCGCGGTTGTCCTCCAGTGCACGTGCCTCAAGGCGTCCCCCGCCCGGAACTCCCTGACCCCGTAATAATCCATCCCCGCGCCTTTGGCGGAGACCCCATGCGGCGTATGGTGGGGATGGAGCAAGGAGTCAATGAAGGGAAACGACTTGAGTGAAGCATAGGAAGGGAAAACGACCAACCGGGAGGCGGGAGAAACCCTGCTGCTATGGCGGGTAAGGCCCAGGATCCCTTCCGAATAAAAGAAGCCGGGCCAATCGTTGAAGACTCCGCGCCGAAGGGATCCGCGTTTATACATCAAGTCGATTTTGGTTCTGCCGGGCATGTTCTCCAGCAGGAAGGCCGCCTGGCCACCCGCCTCTTCCGGTGGCGGCTTAACCGCCGCAGAAGGATCGTGCCATTGTTCGCGGATCGTTTTCCGGGGCGGCTTCAAGCGAGGCTTCTTTTCGCCGGGACGGGAAGGGTCGCCGTCCAGCACCTCGAGCAAGCTGCGAGGTATGCGACTGCGGTTTTGAATGGAAAGCGTGAGCTCGAGAAGCTGGTCCTCGCCGATCTCCTGCTTGTGCCGGCGCTCGAATGTAAGGCCCCTTACCTGAAACAATGAAAGCAGCCAGGATACCGACAGGGCGGCGAGGAGCATGCTCGCCAGCCAGAAAAGACAACCGGCTTGGGAATTTATACCAATAAGAACGAGGGCCAGGGAGAGGGCTATGACGGCAAAGGATCGGCGGGACAACTCGCCCCTCCTAGAGGATCGGGACCGGCACTTGGGAAAGGAG
>Ga0154740_138_pt4 | contig 7108 bp, 5 predicted proteins | sample Rifle2008BG16ft_FD_105748 | JGI IMG/M metagenome (GOLD analysis project Ga0154740, IMG submission 105748) | Candidatus Solincola sediminis RBG_16_55_12 | reverse complement strand
CATCGCAATCCAGGCCTTGAGGGTAGCGTACCGGAGCTTGCGGAAAGCATCGGGCGCGATCTGTCCCGGGTGGAAGATCAGATGAAAAAGCTGGTACAGCTGAACATTCTGGATGAAAAGGCTTTTGGAGGCGAGTTACGCTACCGCTATATACCACCTCATTACGTCTCGAGGAGACGCGAAAGGGGCCAGAAAGCGACCGCAGGGGAGAGGAATATCTACGAGCTTCAACCCGCCCCTGTTGATGGAATCCAACAGCAGCGTTAATAAGGTTGCAAGAAGGTTCCGGATGCCACCTTTAAAAAACGTAGCCGTCCCCTTTGTTAATCCCCTCTTCTCCTCTGTCCCCATCGTGCAAACCGTTGGGGCGGCGAAATAAGCCGTTGATAGGAATTTTCTCATCAAAATTCGGCTAGAAAGCGAATATATATGTATAGATCAAGGGCGGCGGACTGAAGACGGAAGGATTTCAAATTAATCTTATGAATGTTCCCGATCGAGTAGTAAGAATGGAACTCATTTCCTTCTTCATCAAGTATCCCGAGACGGTTGGCAGCTGCGAGACTCTATCAGAGAAGCTGGGGAGGGACAGCGAACAGGTCAAACGGCAAATGGACGAACTAGCCGAACTGGATATACTGCAAAAAGAGCTCATAGAAGACCAGGAGGAATATTCATATATTCCGGCAATATCGGCAAAACTCTCCAGAAAGAGACCGGTAGTATCCGCAGAACAGAAAGTGACGAACGGACCGCAGGGGAAAGATGAAAAGCTCCTGGAAACAGGGGTCGCAAAAGAAATCATGATGGATGAAGATGACCTCTGTGACGCGAACGGTTGCGGATAATTTATTAACTACGCTTTTTCACTCACCATTTCCGATTAAAGGGCCCCCAATCGAGTTTGCTTCGTCACTTCAGTTTGCTTCGTCTCTCCGTTCCTCGCAACTGCGCCCGCCAGGCGAAAAGCCTTGCTGGGTCATCTCCCGCTCCAATTCGGCGATGGCCTCTAGTAAGGCGTCCCGGCGCTTGAGCAAGGAACGATACCGGGACGCGTATTTTTCTTCCATGCTGTCCGCCTTGATCCTCTCCGGGCAGACATCCTGAAAGGAGCACCAGGGACATAGGGGGCCGGGCGTTGCGGGGAACCGGCGGGCGGTAATCGCTTCCGCCGTTCTATTCAGTCTCTCCAGAACTCGTGATATACCCTGTGCGTCCTGGGGTTTGGTCGTATACTTCTGATTCGGGATCAGGTAGTAAAAAGTCAACTTGGAGGGCGATATTCCCCAGGTTTTACTGCATGCGATCTGGTAGATGGGGAGCTGTAAGTCCTCACGCAGTCTCCTCAACTCGGGAAGTTTGCGATTGGTCTTATAATCAATGATCTCGTAGGATCCGTCGGGCCGGCGGTCTATCCGGTCTATGACTCCACTTAGAGCATAGCCGTCCATCTCTATTTCGAATCTTTCTTCTATCGCCAGGGGCAGACGAAAATCGGCCACGTTTTTCTGATAATAGGCGGTGAGGACTTCCGTGGCATGGCGCCGGAATGAATCCTCCTCCTCGCTGTCGCAGAAGCCGTCACTCTCCCAGCAGGCATCGAGCTCGAGGAGGAGATCATTCAGGGCGGGAGGCTCGGACACTTTTCGAGAATACAGCCATTGCAGGGCCGAATGCATACTGCGGCCGAAAGAGAGATACGGCGAGGGGGCAACCTCCAGTCTGTCTATGTATTGAAAGCGATAGGAGAGAGGGCATTTTTCATAGCTGCTTACCGCTGAATAACTGAGCCTCATCGGCGAATCAAGCTCCCTGGCTGTTTCCGGACCCTTCCCGGTTCCGCTTTTTGGAGAAGGAACCAACCTGTCTCCGCAGAAGGTTATAATAACATGGGCTCGGGACAGTCGGTCCGTCGTTATTGGTTGAGACCGTCGTGCGAACCCGTACTTTAAGAAGTATATATAAGGGCTTTGGCGGCTGCCAGAGGGCCAAGAAGTCTAGATGGAGGATCAGTTGGCGGTTCCCTTCGTTCACCTTCATAACCATACCGAATACTCGTTGCTGGACGGGGCTGCCCGGATTCCCGATCTCATAGGTGCGGCGGTAGAGAGCGGCTTCGATGCATTGGCTATCACGGATCATGGTGTGATGTATGGCGTCATTCCCTTCTATAAGGAAGCAGTGAAGAGGGGCATAAAGCCGATCATAGGAGTCGAAGCCTATATCACGAAGGGTTCGAGGTTCGACAGGAGGCCGGCGAAAGAAGATCCCAACCATCACCTGTTGCTCCTGGCTGAGAATGAACAGGGCTACCGCAACATGATGAAGTTAGTGACCATGAGCTATATGGATGGCTACTATTATAAGCCCAGGATCGACAAGGAATTGCTGAGGGAGCACCATGGCGGCATCATAGCAATGTCCGCGTGCCTTAAAGGGGAGATCTCCGCTTTCCTTTTAAAGGATGCCTACGAGGAAGCGGCAGACTCGGCCCGGGAATATTCCTCCATATTCGGGGATAACCACTTCTACCTCGAGCTCATGGACCATGGCATCCCCGAACAAGACAAGGCCAACCGGGGTTTGATCGAGTTGAGCCGCGAGTTGGGCATAGGCATGGCCGTAAGCAATGACCTGCACTACGTGGGCAAGGAAGACCACCTTCATCATGACGTTCTGCTCTGCATCCAGACCAACTCGACAGTCGACCAGGAGGACCGCCTCCGGTTTTCGAGCGACCAATTTTACCTGAAGAATTACGAAGAGATGAAAATCCTCTTCCCGGAAATCCCCGAGGCCCTCGATAACACTGTCGACATTGCCTCGCGCTGCAATGTGGAAATCGAGTTCGGGCGTTATCTCCTGCCCCGCTACCAGGTTCCCTCCGGCTATGATTTGGATGGATACCTCGAAAAACTGGCATGGGACGGCTTGGGCAGGTTGCATGAGACGGTGACCCCGGAGTTGGAGGAGCGGCTGCGCTTCGAACTATCGGTAATAAAGGATATGACTTTTTCCGGTTATTTCCTGATCGTCTGGGATTTTATCAAGTACGCAAAGGAGGAGGGGATAGTGGTCGGGCCGGGTAGAGGCTCGGCCGCCGGCTCACTAGTCGCTTATTGCCTGGGAATCACCACGTCGATCCGATGAAATACGGCCTGCTCTTCGAACGGTTCCTCAATCCATCCCGCCGTACCATGCCGGATATCGACATCGATTTCTGCTACAAGCGGCGGCCGGAAGTCATCGAATACGTGAGCCGCAAGTACGGCGACGACCGCGTAGCGCAAATAGCCACTTTCTCGACCATGGCGGCGAGGGCCGCGATCCGTGATGCCGGCAGAGTGTACAACCTCGAGTACGGCAAGGTGGATCGCCTGGCCAAGATGGTCCCGGAAATCCTGAATATAACTCTCGGAAAAGCCCTGGAAACATCCCCGGAACTCCGCGACGCTTACGAAAACGACGAACTGGGAGGGCGCATCATCGATACGGCGCTGAAGCTGGAGGGCATAACCAGGCAGGATTCAATCCATGCCGCGGGAGTCGTCATCGCCGATGACCAGCTCTCCAACTATACGCCGCTGCAAAGGCGGGGCGCCGAGGAGGAAATAGTCACCCAGTACGACATGGACGCCATCCAATCCATCGGCCTGCTTAAAATGGACTTCCTCGGGTTGCGCACCCTTACAGTGATAAGCGATACCCTGGAAAATATCTCGAGGGGAAGGGGCGTAAAGGTTGATATAGAAGGCATCCCCTTCGATGACGGCGCCACATTCGATTTATTGCAACGGGGGGAAACCATCGGGGTCTTCCAACTGGAAAGCGCGGGAATGCGCTCCCTGCTTCAGGATTTGCGGCCCGACTGCTTTGAGGATCTTATCGCCGTGCTCGCCCTTTATCGACCGGGGCCCCTGCGCAGCGGGATGGTGAAGGATTTCGTAAACCGCAGACACAAGCGTATGCCGATCGAATACATTCACCCGGATCTGGAACCGGTGCTCGAACAGACCAGCGGAATCATCGTCTACCAGGAACAGGTGATGAGATTGGCGGTGGAGATGGCGGGATACACCATGGCCGAAGCGGATGTGCTGCGAGGAGTGGTCGCCAAGAGCAAGGCAGAAGAGATGAAGGAGCAAAGGGAGAAATTCATCGAGGGTGCGGTGGCCAGGGGTTACGCGCGCAAGCTCGCCGTAAAGATATTCGAGTTAGTGGAAAATTTTGGTTATTACGGTTTTAATAAGTCCCACTCGACGGCATATGCGCTCATCTCCTACCAGACGGCCTATCTGAAGACGCATTACCCCAAGGAGTTCATGGCCGCCAACATAACCAGCATCGGTGGAAACAAGGACAAGCTTCCGGTCTTCGTAAACGAGTGCCGCAAGATGAATATCCGAATTCTGCCGCCTGACATAAACGAAAGTTACAAGGAGTTCACGCCCGTGGAGGAGGGTATCCGCTTCGGCCTCTCGGCCGTACGCAATCTGGGGGAGGCGGCCGCTGACCGGCTGATATCGCTGCGCCGCGAATCCGGTCCCTATGAATCGCTGTCGGATTTCTGCCAACGGGCAGGAACGGGAACGATGAATAAGAGGACGCTCGAAAGTCTTATCAAAAGCGGAGCCTTCGACTATCTCGGTTATACACGAAATCACCTATTGAAGATCTATGACCGGGTTGCGGATATCGCGACCGAGAAGCAGCGCCTGCTGGAGGAGGGACAGCATTCACTCTTCGAGGATGAGGAGGAGGACCCGCTGGCCGAAGCCCCCATGCAGGAAGAGCTCGAAAAGGACATCATGCTCGCCTACGAGAAGGAAATGCTGGGCATCTACGTTACCGATCATCCCCTGATGCAGGTGAAGGAGGCACTAGCGCGCCATGTGGAATGCGAGATAGCCGACCTGCCCGAACAGCAAGATGGGTCGGTGAAATGGATCGGCGGTATCGTTTCCAAGAAGACCCAGCGCTTCACCAAGAAAGGCGATCTGATGGCGAACCTGACCCTCGAAGATCTTACCGGTCGAGTGGAGGTAACAGTTTTTCCCGCCCTCTACCTGCAATATAAAGAGATCCTCGAGGAAGATCGGGTGGTTTGCATCAAAGCGAGAATCGAAACCGGAGAGCGCGACGAGGAAGCGGCGGCGGTGAGGGTGCTGGCCCTCGATGCTTCCGAACCCCGCCTCAAGAGTCCCGAGCAATGTGATCTCTACATCGACCTCGATGGTGTGCGGGCGGAACGGCAGACGATGGACCGCCTCAAGGCGATACTTGAGAGACATCCGGGCGAGACTCCTGTTAAACTCAAGCTGAAGATGCAGGACGCCGTCAAGGTTTTTCGCCTGCCGGGGCAGTACAAAGTAAACGCCGACGGCTCCCTCTATGCGGAAGTCCTATCCCTGCTGGGCGACGGCTGCATCGTTCTCGAATAGAAAAACGAATTCACGGGACGGAAACAATAATTTGATTGGAAAGGAAGCCAAGAGATGGTCCTGAAAAATTATAGGAGTGATGATTACCGGAATCTCGACGGATTGAGGCAAGCCCTGGAATGGAATTTCTGGAGCGAGTGCGGCCCTGTTGATGAGGTCAGAGGGATCATTTCCGATGTTGAGCGACGCGGTGATGCGGCCTTATTCGAATTGACGGCACGTTTTGACGGCGTAAGCCTGGAGGATAAGGGTTTGAGGGTCGGCCGCGAGGATATAGAAAAGGCGTGCAGCCGCATCGAGCGGCCTTTCGCGGAGGCGGTAAAGGCGGCAATAAAGAATATAACGGCGTTCCATCGCCATCAGTCTTGGGAGTCGCAGTTCTGGGAGTCTGATGAGGGAGCCCGTGTAGGCCAGATGGTACGTTCATTAAAGAGGGTCGGGGTCTACATCCCTGGTGGATCGGGAGTATACCCGTCGACGGCGATTATGACGGTTGTCCCCGCAAAGGTGGCGGGCGTGCAGGAAGTGGCCGTTTGTGTGCCGCCCGATGCGGATGGCGAGGTAAATGCGCCCACGCTTTTTACCCTGGATCTCATGGGAATAAGTGAGATATATAGTGTCGGGGGAGCGCAGGCGATCGCGGCCATGGCCATAGGCACTGAAAGCATAAAAGCAGTCGATAAGATAGTGGGACCGGGCAACGTATATGTAACCCTGGCCAAGAGGGAAGTGTTCGGCCGCGTCGGAATCGATATGCTGGCGGGTCCGAGCGAACTGGTCGTGCTGGCGGACGGACGGGAAAACATAGAATTGCTGGCATACGATATGCTCGCGCAACTCGAGCATGGGTCGGGAGCGCGATCATGCCTCATCTCCTTTGATGAGAATACCATCACAGGAATTGAGAAGAAATTGGATGAGATACTGATCAATTCAGCCAAGACCCAGACTTATAACGCTTCATCCGTGCTTGTAAGGAACCTCGAGGAAGGAATAGATCTGGTTAACATCCTCGCACCCGAGCACCTCTTGATTTCAACCGGCAATGATATGACCGGAGTATTGAGCAAGATCAACAGCGCGGGGGCGGTCTTCCTGGGGATTGAATCGCCGGTCGCTCTCGGGGATTACGCGGTTGGGGTAAACCATGTTCTTCCCACGGCGGGCGCCGCCCGCTATTCATCGCCGCTCGGTGTCTATGATTTTATAAAGCGGAGCAACATAGTATTCTCCAACCAGAGGGCGAATCGCAGTCTGGGAGCCGTAGTCGAGGCGATCGCCAAGGTGGAGGGCTTCGTCAATCACGCCGAAAGCATGCAAAAACGCTGCCATTGACCTACACAAAGGTGTCAGGCACCTTTGTGTAGGTTTGCGGCCGCATTATCTGCTAATCTAATGATCATGAGGAATACATCGTTGGAGAGAAAAACCAAAGAGACCAATGTCAAACTGGAGCTGGAAATTGATGGAAGCCGGCAGGTGAGTGTATCCACGGGGATAGGCTTTTTCGATCACATGCTCGCGCTTTTTGCTTATCACGCCTCTTTCAACCTCTCTTTGGAGGCGCGCGGAGATCTCGAGGTTGACCAGCACCACACGGTGGAGGACGTCGGGCTGTGCCTGGGCAAGGCATTGGAAGACGCGTTGGGAGACAAAGACCGTATCAG
>Ga0154740_134_pt6 | contig 7239 bp, 6 predicted proteins | sample Rifle2008BG16ft_FD_105748 | JGI IMG/M metagenome (GOLD analysis project Ga0154740, IMG submission 105748) | Candidatus Solincola sediminis RBG_16_55_12 | reverse complement strand
TAGCCGCCGATGCCCTTGCCCGTTATCACCGGCTGAAGGGTGAAAGAGTCTTCTTTTTGACCGGTACGGACGAGCACGGGCAGCACGTGGCCCGGGCTGCGGAAGTGCACGGCGTATCGCCGCAGGAGTGGGCTGACACTATGGTGGTATATTTTACCAAGTTATGGCAGCACTTGAATATCAGCAATGACTACTTCGTGCGGACCACCTCTCCCGATCACGCCCGGGTTGCCCGGGAGTTCATGCAGCGGTTGTATGAAAACGGGGATATATACCTCGACTCCTACGAGGGCTGGTACTGTGTTCCGGATGAGACCTTCTGGCTGCCCTCGCAACTGGTTGATGGAAAATGCCCCCAGTGCGGGCGGGAAGTCGAAATTCTCAAGGAGGAGAATTATTTCTTTCGTCTTTCCTCATACGGGGATGCCGTACTCGAGCACATCGAGAACAACCCGGAATTTATCGAACCCGACATCAGGCGCAACGAGGTCGTGAGCTTCATAAATCAGGGGTTGAGCGATCAGAGCGTCAGCCGCAAAACGCTTAGCTGGGGAATTCCCCTCCCCTTCGATCAAAGCCAGGTCATGTACGTGTGGTTCGATGCCCTTATTAATTACATAAGCGCCATCGATTACGGAAAGGACGAACAACGCTTCGACGGGATATGGCCGGCTGATTACCATTTGATCGGCAAGGAAATACTGCGCTTCCACGCCATAATATGGCCGGCGATGTTGATCGCTGCCGGACTCCCGCTTCCCCGTCACGTTTTCGCCCACGGCTGGCTTACCGTCGAGGGGGAAAAGATGTCCAAATCGAAGGGCAACGCGCTGGACCCGGAGCAATTGACGGCCGACTTCGGGGTGGATGGTTACCGTTACTATTTCCTGCGCGAATTCTCCTTCGGATACGACGGCAATTTCTCTTACGAAAACATGCTGGGCCGCTACAACTCGGAGCTGGCTAATGTCCTCGGTAATATGGTCAGCCGCATTCTGGCAATGGTTGAAAGGTACCGGGACGGAGTGGTCCCGGAAGCGAGGGCGACGGCGGCGGCGGATAGCGATCTCGAGGAGAGCGCCTCTTCCGTCCTGGATGAAGTCGAGTCGGCCATGTCCAGGCCGTCCTTCAACGAGGCGCTGCAATCGATATGGAATTTTCTGGGAGCCATAAACCGCTATGTGGACGAGACCGCCGCCTGGGACCTCAACAAGGATCCGCAACTGGCATCCCGTCTCGATAGCGTATTGTTCAACCAGGTCGAGGCCGTCCGCCTGGCCTCGTTACTGGTGCTCCCCTTCATGCCGGAAACAGCCGAAGGCATGTGGGCGCGCCTGGGATTCGAGGATTCGATCCATGATCATACCCTTCCCGATGCCGGCCGTTGGGGGCTCTATCCCGCCGGGCAAAAGGTCTCAAAGGGAGACCCGCTTTTTCCCAGGATAGAGACGTCCGGATGAACCTGATCGATACCCATGCCCACCTGGATCTCCTGGAAGAAGACGCTGGTGAAGCGCTCGGCAGGGCGGAAGCGGCCGGTATCAGGGGCGTTATCGCCGTCGGGATTGACCTGGAATCGAGCCGCAAGGCAATAGAATTCGCTAATAGCTTTCCGCAGGTGCGTGCCGTCATCGGCGTGCATCCCCATGATGCCTCCAAGGTCGATGACGCCGCTTTGCGACGGCTGGAACAGTTGGCGGGCGATCCCCGCGTAGTGGGAATCGGGGAAACAGGCCTCGATTTTTACCGTAACCGCTCGCCGCGTGAGGATCAAGAGCAGTCTTTTCGGGCACAGATCGAACTGGCCGCGCGATTAAAGTTGCCTTTAGTGGTTCACGACCGTGAGGCTCACTCGCACACCTTGCGCATACTGCGCGACTATCAACCCTTCAAACATGGCCTCGTTCTTCATTGCTTTTCCGGGGATCTCCCTATGGCCCTCTCATGCATCGAGATGGGAGCTCATATTTCCGTGGCGGGGCCCGTGACCTTTCAGAATGCCAGGGTACTTCAGCAGTTGGTCAAAGAGCTTCCGCTTGATAGGATGCTGATCGAGACCGACTGCCCCTTCCTTTCCCCTCATCCCTTCCGCGGCAAACCCAACTCTCCAGAAAGGCTGGTCTTAATCGCCGAGAAAGTCGCGGAGTTAAAAGGCATCCCCCTCCAAGACCTCCAGCTCCCCAACCCCTTCCACCCCTAACCTTCACAAAGGTGTCAGGCACTTTTGTGAAGGTCCGAACCTACACAAAAGTGCCTGACACCTTTGTGAAGGTTAGTTTTTCTTTTTATCGAGCCAGGCGGTGTAAACGTCGCGTTGCGATACTCGTGCCTTCTGCGCGACCGCCTTTACGGCTTCTCGCGCCGGCATACCCTCTTCGATGAGTGAGCCGACCTGATCAGCCAGGTCCTCGAGCGGTTCCGCTTCCCGCTCCCCGCCCGGCGCCACGATAATAACGAACTCACCACGGGGCTTGCGGTCCTTAAAAGCTTGCAGCAAATCGCGGGCAGTGCCCCGCAATACCTCTTCGTGCACTTTGGTCATCTCCCGGGCGATAACAACCTGCCGCTCACTTCCCATATCCGCTAGATCCTCGAGAGTCGCCAAAATTCGGTGCGGCGCTTCGAATAAGAGAAAGGCTTCGTTCTCCCGTAGAAGGTGCAGCAGCCGGCTTCGCCTCTGCGCCTGTTTCTCGGGGAGGAAACCTTCGTAACGGAAACGCGAAAGGGGCAGGCCGGCCAGTGCTAGGGCAGCACTAACCGAACTCGGACCCGGCACGACCTCAACCGGCAGTCCTCGTCCCGCGCATTCCGCAACCACCCGGAAACCGGGGTCGGAAACGCCTGGCATCCCGGCATCGCTCACCAGCGCGACCCGCTTCCCGGATTCCACATTCGCCGTTATCTCCTCCGCCTTCTCCTTTTCATTGTGAGCACGATAACTCACGAGGGGCGTATGAATATCGTAATGGGAGAGCAGCTTGCGGGTATGCCTGGTATCTTCCGCGGCTATCAGATCGACCTCGCGCAAAATTCTAAGGGCGCGCATTGTGATGTCTTCGAGGTTGCCGATCGGCGTCCCTACCAGAAAAAGTTTACCTTCGCTCATGAATCGATTATAAGCGAGCTATGTGTCAGGGCGCTTTCCGCCGGGCAAGCAGGGTATTCACCAGCTCGAGCTGGGCAGAATAATCCATATTGGGCGCGAGTTCGGCGATTCGCTTGAGTATCTGCGCCGCGGGGTAATACATATAGATGGGTTTGGGTCTTGAATGGGCTTTGTATAGAATCTCGTTCTCGGCTAGTTGATCCAGCGCTTCCTCAACCTCTTCCTTGGAGCGGCCCAACCTGATGCTTATATTCTCGGCGCTGTCGACGGTCCCCGGGTTATCTTTAAAGAAGGTAATTAATTCCAGTTTTACCCTGTTTATATCCGCATCCCTGACAATGAACTTCCCTACTCTGGCCAAGTCCTACACCTCAATCAGTAATTCATATGGCCTTACCTTTGTCATCCAGATATTACCATAAGCAAAAACGGCTCCTGTTGAAGCTGCTTTTGCCCTTGTCCCCCCTGGTCTTCCTCCTCATCGCGATACTGCCGACGAATTAATGTTATCTAAATCGGCATAATGCCGCACCTTCTTTATGTAAGCGACTCGTGTCCCGATCATGGGAAAACGCTTGCCAAAATCATATTGCCTATTGATAATTACGCTAACGCTGTAAATATCCACGTTAAAGACGTTTTATAAGGTGACATGCGGGTAGCTTACAAGAACTCCGGTTTTATTGGGTTGAGAGCATGGGTGGCCATCCTGGCTTTCTTCATGCTCCTCTTTGTTGTTGCGCCCGCTCTGGCATCTCCCGCTGCGGCGCCGGCACCCCCCGGGAACCCACGGGCGGCCGACCGCCCAGACGATGTCGGTGGCAAGATCGACCTCAGCTGGTCGGAAAGTCCGACACCCGACATCGCGGCTTATCGCATTTATCGTTCAACCACTCCGGGAGGACCCTACGATTACGTGAGTAAGTGTTCGACTGACGTGGACAGCGATTACCTGCGCTACGTCGACACGGACCTGAGCGATGGTACCTGTTACTACTACGTGATCACCGCCGTTGACCGCGGGGGACAGGAGAGCGCTTATTCGGCCGAAGTCTCCGCGGTGCCTGCGGCGCAAATGGTTGAGGCGGCCGTGACGGTAAAGAAGAGTATGGTCATCTCCATCGCCGAACAGAAGCTCTACTGTCTGGAGAACGGACGCGTGGTCTATGCGATGTTGGTATCGAGCGGTGCGGGAGGCACTCCCACTCCTACCGGTAATTTCCGCATCCTTTATCATGACCAGGCCCACCCGGTCCCCAAGTATCCGGGTTGCGTCTGCTACTACTGGATGGGTTTCTACGAGGACTATGCCATTCATGCCTGGCCAACATACAACGGACAGCAGAGCAACTATGAGGGGCTCGGATACCCGGCGTCGCACGGATGCGTGCGCCTCGATCCCAACCTCGCCCACATACCTTATTACTGGGCACCTGACGGGACCCCGCTTTCCATTATCGCCGGCCGCTTCCAGCAGCCTGCCGCTCCCATCTCGGGGGGCGATGTCTCGAAGAGCGCCGCCGATGCCGCGACAACCTGGTATTTCGCGGAGGGTTACACAGGAGGCGGGTTTGATGAGTACGTCCTTATCTTCAATCCGCAGGAACAGGCATCGGCCTTCGATATAGATATGATGCTCCCTGATGGCAGCGTGAAGACCAGTTCATTCAGTGTGGCGGCCAAGAGCCGGCTCACTCTGCATGTTGATGAATTCCAGGGGGTGGAAAACACAAATGTATCGGTTCGCATAAGGTCGCAGCTCCCGGTTGTCGCCGAGCGCTCCATGTATTTCGATTACAACGGAAGGACCGGCGGCCACACGGCAATGGGCGTGAATATGCCGGCCGAATCCTGGTATTTCCCGGAGGGATATACGGGCGGCGGGTTCGACGAGTACGTCCTTGTCTTCAATCCCCAGGATCAGGAAGCGAACGTCAATTTCGATTTCATGAAACCCGACGGCAGCGTTTATTCCGAGAGCCACAAGGTGGGGGCGAGGAGCCGGGCAACGCTAATGGTCGACGCCGTTCCCGGAATGAATGACACCAATGTCTCGGTTCAGCTGACATCGGATCAGAAGGTTGTCGCGGAGCGCTCCATGTATTTCGGATACAACGGCATCGACGGCGGGCATGTGAGCACCGGCGCCTCCGCACCGGCCGATTCCTGGTACTTTGCAGAGGGTTACACGGGCGGCGGTTTCGACGAGTTCATCCTTATTCTCAATCCTGGGGATATCGATACTCAGGTCTACTTTGATTTTATGAAACCGGATGGAAGCGTTTTCACCCAGGCGTTTACATCGAAAGCCAGGAGCCGCATGACGATAAAAGCGGACCTGGCGCCGGGAATGGATAACACCGATGTCTCTATACTGGTGAGGGCCGACGATCCTGTGGTGGCGGAAAGGGCCATGTACTTCGGGTACCAGGAATGCCCGGGTGGTTCGGTCCAGACGGGCTGCACCGAACCGGGAATACTCCATTTCCTGGCCGAGGGCTGCACCTCCAATTACTTCGATACTTACCTGCTGGTTATGAATCCGGGAGATGAAACGCTTCCGGTGGTCGTCACCTTCTGCCAGCCGTCAGGCAACCAGATCGGCCAGCCAATGATGATCGGGGCGCACAGCCGGGCCACCTTAAAGGTAAACCTGGTTCCCGGCCTCTCCACCTCAGACTTCTCTATCCGCGTAGACACCGGAGGCCCGGCCGTCATCGAACGGGCCATGTACTACAGCTACCCCCGCTAACCCCCTACATTAGGGACCTACACAAAGGTGTCAGGCACCTTTGTGTAGGTCATCGATATCGATTTCATATTCATCAATCAGGCCACGTAATTCCCCATATAAGCGCTCCGCATATTCGGCATTTTCACCAACTTTCGCACATATTCTGTAATAATGAGTGGAAATTCCTGTAGCCCCGGCATTCCCGATCATTCGGGCAATTTCAAGGTTTTTCAAATCTGTAAATTGCTTTGCTAAATAAATAAAAAGGCTTCGAGCATTCCGCAGGTTTTCTTCCGACTCAAAGCCAGGATCATCAAGTGATTCTAGATTATATGTTTCGCAAATAGCATGATAAGCGCTCTCGATTGGGGAAATCCTGCCGGAGTTCTTAATCACTTTTTCCATACCTTCTAAAATAAAATCCTTATAGCTTTCCGCAGCGCTTTCAACACCCGACCCGAAATAATCCCCTATCCAGCGTGTATTCAACCAGGAAGTAGGCCGTGCGCCCAGCAGGTAGTATTGATAGCTCGACCAGCAGTATTGTTCGGGCAATTCAGTAAGGCCCGCCCTAACCGGATTAAGGTGAATGTAGCGGCTAAGAGATCTCAGTTGTCCCTCGTTCTTAACGTGCTTTGAGTTGTATCTGCTTGAGAAAACATGCCCTTTCCAGTCATTTCTATATAAATAGGTTGCATAGCTCGAACCAATAAAATGCATGAACTCAGAGAGGTTTTCCTCCAGTGTCTGGACATGAAGATGGTAGTGATTGCCCAAAACGCAATAGCCATACACTTCTACCTTATGCCTTTGCTGACCTTGCGACAAAAGATCGACGAAGAAATCCTTGCCTTCATCCTTCTCAAAGATGTAATCACCCTTATTGCCCCTTGACCATATATGGTAATGGGCTCCCTCGTGTTGCTCTCTTAGTTTTCTAACCATGTTATCTATTATATATAATATAATCATTATGGCAACCTTTGGCAATCTACCTACACAAAGGTGCCTGACACCTTTGTGTAGGTAGACCCTATTCGTCGGTTGGGGCGTCTATAATATGAGTAACCAAAATCCGAGGAGGTTTTACGATTGATATGTTCCGAATGTGGAAATTACCAGCCGGACAGGGCCAAGTTCTGTGGCATCTGCGGCGCAGCCCTTTCCCAAGAGGGCCTGGTTGAGAGTTTCCTCAATAAAGAGGGCGATAAAGAGGAAGACAGCGAAATAATCCTTCCCCGTCACAGGAGTTTCTTCTTCTACCTGGCTATCACCCTGGTGGTTCTGCTCGCCCTCCTCATCTTCACCGGCGCCGGCTACCTGGTCTATAGGGCAGGTTGGGGTGATTCGGGTAACAATAAGACCACGAACAGCGACGTTGAGGATAATACCCTCGAAT
>Ga0154740_155_pt4 | contig 7268 bp, 7 predicted proteins | sample Rifle2008BG16ft_FD_105748 | JGI IMG/M metagenome (GOLD analysis project Ga0154740, IMG submission 105748) | Candidatus Solincola sediminis RBG_16_55_12 | reverse complement strand
AGCACCCGTCCGTAATCGCCGGGATGATCCAGCGCCTCCATATCGATAGCGTTGGCTTCATCAAGGTAAGCCGGTCTCTCGGCGGCCCTGTCATAAATCGGCCCGCTGGCGAGTGTCGAGGCCGGAATGTCGGCGGCCTTTTCCCCGCGCCAGTAGAACTCCAGCTCGTCGCCGGGGGTGACTTCACCGACAACCACGCCGTTAAGGCCCCATTTCGCGCATATCGCCAGTACTTCATCAAGGTGTTCGGGTTCGACTATGGCCAGCATCCTCTCCTGCGATTCGGATATTACGATCTCGAAGGGCTCCATATCCTCGCGCAGCGGCACCTTATCGAGATCTATCCTCATACCTACTCCGCCACGGGCCGCGGTTTCGGAACAGGCGCAGATTATTCCCGCCGCTCCCAGATCCTGGAGACCGACGAGGAGCCCTTTATCGAGCAACTCGAGGCAAGCCTCGATGAGCAGCTTCTCCGTAAAGGGGTCGCCCACCTGGACGCTGGGCCTCTTGGCCTGCGAGGTCTCATCAAATTCCTGTGAAGCGAGAACCGAGGCTCCCCCGATGCCGTCCCGCCCGGTCCGATTCCCCATAAGCACGACGGCATTGCCCACACCGGTCGCCTGCCCGCGTGTGAGGTTTTCCTTCGCCATCAACCCTATGCACATGACATTTACCAGTGGGTTGCCGTCGTAGCACTCGTCGAAGTAGATATCACCCGCCACGGTCGGGATGCCGAGGCAATTCCCGTAGCCGGCGATGCCGGAGACGACTCCGGAAAGCAAATACCTGGTTCGAGGGTTCTTGGGATCGCCGAAACGCAGGGGGTCGAGGCATGCTATCGGCCGCGCGCCCATGGTGAATATATCCCGCACTATTCCCCCAATCCCTGTCGCCGCCCCCTGATAGGGCTCGACCGCACTGGGGTGATTATGGGATTCCATCTTGAAGGCGACCGCCAGGCCTCCGCCGATATCAATGATTCCGGCGTTCTCACCCGGGCCCTGCAGGACATAAGATGCGCGTGAAGGGAGTCTGCCGAGTGAGGCTCTCGAACTCTTGTAAGAGCAGTGCTCACTCCACATCAACGAGTACATGCCTAACTCGACCTTATTCGGCTCCCTGCCGAGAACCCGGATTATCTCCTGGTACTCCTCGCTGGTAAGACCAAGTTCCTCGTATAATTCAGCCATACCTAAAACCTATCCTTTTCCTCTATAATGCGCCATGATAGACTCCCATATCACCAGCCCGTCCGTGCTTCCAAGGATCTCCTCGGACGCCCTCTCCGGGTGCGGCATCAAGCCGAAAACATTGAAGCCTTCATTACAGACGCCTGCGATGTTATCCATCGCACCGTTCGGATTGGCATCCGGCGTGACCTCTCCGAGCTTGTCGCAGTAACGCAGGACTATCCGCCCCTCGTCTACCATGCGGTTATAAATATCCTTGCCCACAATATAGTTGCCTTCGTTATGGGCAATGGGAATTCTCAGCACTTGTCCTGCTTGACCCTGGTTGGACCACGGAGTGGAATCGTTCTCCACGCGAAGATTGACGAAGCGGCATATGAAACGAAGGCTGGTATTCTTGAGGGTGGCTCCGGGCAGAAGCCCGGCCTCCAGAAGGATTTGAAAGCCGTTGCAGATGCCGATCACCAGGCCGCCTTCCCGGGCGTAATTGGCAATAGTTTCCATAACCGGGCTGAAGCGGGCGATGGCGCCACAGCGCAGGTAGTCCCCATAAGAGAAACCACCCGGCAGAATCAGGCAATCGTAGGAAGAGACGTCCGTCTCTTGGTGCCATATGTATTGCACGTCTTCCTCGAGGACTTCCCCGATCACGTGATGGCAATCGGCTTCACAGTTCGAGCCGGGGAAAACGACAACACCGAATTTCATCTAGCTCCTCTCCTTTTCTGAGGCCTAAGTTATTTATTCTACGTTCACACGGTAATCTTCGATGATCGGGTTCGCCAGCAGCCGGTCACACATCTCGGTGACTCTCTCTTCAGCCTTCGCCGCATCATCGCCCTCGACCTCGAGGGTTATATATCTCCCGATGTGAACAGCGGTCACTTCATCGAATCCCAGCGACTTCAGGGCTCCCAACGCCGCCTGGCCTTGGGGATCCAGAACTCCTTCTTTAGGGGAAATATAGATGGATATCTTCATCCCGAAACCTGCCTCCTTCTCATCTCCGGCTGCCGGGCCGGTTAAAACTCCAAACCCTGCAGCCGCTCGAATATCTTGCCGGTGTTCCTCAACTGCCTTTCGAGGCTGAAACACCCATCGAGGTTCTCATCGCTCAGCCGTGAAGTCACCTCGGAGTCCTCCTTCAACAGAACCTTGAAATCCAGGCCGCTGCTCCACGATTCCATAGCATTCCGCTGCACGATGCTATATGCCTTCTCCCTGGACAGCCCGCTTTCCACCAAAGCGAGCAAAACACATTCGGAATGAATGAGTCCATGCGTCAGCTCCAGGTTGCGCTTCATGTTCTCCGGATGCACCTGCAGATCCTGGAGCACACTGGTAATTTTAACCAGCATATAATCGAGCAGGATGGTCGAATCGGGTATAATCACCCGTTCGACCGACGAATGCGAGATATCCCTCTCGTGCCAGAGCGCAACGTCCTCCAGCGCGGCCATGGCATTTCCCCGGAGTACTCGTGCCAACCCGCTCACCCTTTCGCAGATGACAGGGTTGCGTTTGTGCGGCATTGCGCTCGATCCCTTCTGTCCCCGGGCGAAGGGCTCCTCCGCCTCCAGGACCTCCGTACGCTGCAATCCCCTTATCTCCAGGGCAAACTTATCGAGACTCGATCCGGTTATCGCTATAGCCGATAGATACTCGGCATGACGGTCGCGCTGCAACACCTGCGTCGAAACCTCCGCCGGATGCAGTCCCAGCTTCTCACATACGTACTTTTCGACTTCCGGATCAAGATGCGCGTAGGTACCTACCGCACCGGATATCTTACCATAATTAACCATTTCCCGGGCTCGTTTGAGCCGGTCCAGATTACGCCCGGTCTCGAAAGCCCACAGCGCCAGTTTTTGCCCGAAGACGATCGGCTCGGCATGCACCCCGTGCGTCCTGCCTATCATGGGCAGATCCCGATAATCCAAGGCCTTCTGTTTGAGAAGGCCGCCCAGTTGCCGCGCCTTTGCGATCAGGATATCCATGGCATCCCTCATCTGAAGGGCTAACCCGGTGTCGAGAATATCCGACGAGGTCATACCGTAATGAATGAAACGGGAAGCGTCGCCGACGTTTTCCGCAACGTTGGTAAGAAAAGCGATGACATCGTGATGGGTCGTCTCTTCGAGTTCCAGAACGCGGTCTGGCTCAAATGCGGCTTTGCGTTTGATTTCCTCCAACGCGTCCCGCGGTACCTCACCCGCCTCGGCCCTGGCTTCAACAGCGAGTATCTCGATATCCAACCATTTCTGAAACTTGTTGCGCTCGCCCCAGACCGCGCCCATCTCCGGGAGGGTATAACGTGAGATCATTTTCCAACCTTTTCCAGTTAAGCCCGGTTCAAATATCCAATCAGGCCTCAGCCAATTCCTTGCGATATACTTTGAGGGCTTCGGCTACATCATCATACTTCAATGCCAGTATAGAACAGGCCAGGAGGGCTGCGTTCTCGGCACCGTCAATGGCAACTGTTGCCACCGGTATGCCCCCTGGCATCTGGACGATGGACAGCAGCGCGTCCAAACCACCAAGGTCGGAAGATGAAATGGGCAGGCCGATCACCGGCCGGGTGGTAAGAGACGCCACAACTCCGGGGAGATGCGCCGCCTTCCCCGCCGCCGCTATGAAGACTTCTACCCCCTGCTCGCCCGCGGATTCCACGAATTCCCGCAGCTTCTCGGGCTGTCGATGCGCTGAGATGACGGCCGTGACGGCCTTGACGCCCATCCTGCCCAGCATTTCCTCCGCCGGAACCACCTTTTTCAAATCGGATTTCGATCCCATGATCAGTGCCACAATCCCGCTCATTATGTGACCCCCGCGGCCCGCGCTGCTATGTCCCTGCGGTAGTACATATCCTGGAAAGAGATTTTTTCCGCTCCCAGATAAGCGTTCTCCCTCGCCAAGGCGAAATCCTCGCCCAGCGCGCTTACCGCCAGAACCCTGCCACCATCCGTCAAGACCTCGCCCTGATTGCCCAGACGAGTCCCTGCCTGAAATACTGTAACACCTTGAATGCTGTTGGATTCCTCCAGGCCCGAAATCGGATAGCCCTTCTCGTAACCGCCGGGGTAGCCTCCCGACGCCACTACCACGGTTACGCAAGGCTCATGTGTCCAGGTCAAGTTCACATCCTCCAGCTTTCCTTCGATGACAGCCAACATGGCTTCGACAATATCGCTCCTCAGCCTGGGCAGGATTGCTTGTATCTCCGGGTCGCCGAAGCGAACATTGTATTCCAGCACCCTGGGGCCGTCCTTGGTCAGCATCAGACCCGCATAAAGAATCCCTTTGTAATGGATGCCCCTTTTCATCAGGGCAAGCGCCGTCGGATATAAGACTTCGTTCACGGCGCGAGCATAATCTTCCGGCGTTAGAACGGGAACCGGTGAATAGGAGCCCATGCCTCCCGTGTTCGGACCGGAATCACCGTCGTCAATCCGTTTGTAGTCCTGGGCCGGCGCCATAGGGAGAACGTGGGTGCCATCGACGAAGGCGAGTATTGAGACCTCGGGCCCTTCGAGGTACTCCTCGATCAGGACCTTTTCCCCTGATGTTCCGAATTCGCGATCTATGAAGCAGGATTTCAAAGCCTGATAAGCGGCCTTATCGTCTTGTGCGATTATCACGCCCTTGCCTGCCGCCAGCCCGTCCGCTTTTACCACATAAGGATGTCCCGTCGCCTCTATGCATGCCGCCGCCGAATCATAATCCGTGAAGACTTCCGCCCTGCCCGTCGCCACCCCGCCCTCCAGCATGATCTCCTTGGCAAACGACTTGCTGCCCTCCATCTGCGCGGCTTCCATACTGGGCCCGAAGACGGTTAGCCCCCTTTCCCGGAAGAGGTCAACAATACCGGCTACCAGCGGAGCCTCCGGACCGACCACGGTGAGGTCCATCTTCTTCCGCTCCGCCAATTCGGCCAAGGCTTGAATATCCTCGGCTTTGATTTCGATGTTTTGTGCGAGCGATGCCGTACCCGCGTTGCCCGGCGCACACCAGATTTCATCGACCAGTGGAGATTGGGCAATCTTCCAGGCGAGCGCGTGCTCGCGGCCTCCACCTCCCACGATAAGGACTCTCAATGGATACCTCCTTCATGATCGGCCCTACATCATTATATTTACTGTATGGCAGTGACAATCCTTCCGAAACATAAGGAAAGGGCCTCCGGCTTGCAGCCGGAAGCCCTTGGCATCAGTTTTGAAGAAGTCTATGGATTGTAACCCATCACGTCGGACCCCCCGTCCCAGCCGTTGAAGTTGAAGTACATGGGACGCTCAACAACGAGATCCGGCCCCGATATCACCACTATTCTCGCGGATAACTGGTAGTTGGCGCCGGCATGAGTGTTTACGAGCAAGGTCTGGCGCGTGTCGGCGGGAATGGTCTCGGTCCGCACCGGCAGCGCTCCCGCTTCCTGGGTGTAGTAGATCACCTGCACCTGGGCATCCGTGGAGCCCGGGTTCTGGATCGTGAGCCACTCCTCGAAGTTGGAGGCCGTGAAGCCTTCCGCGAAGAACCAGTCTTGAGCGGTTGAGGGTGCTCCGATCACGCAGTGACCTCCCTGCCAACCCCTCGATGCCGTCCCCTGGTAGTTGAAATACATGGGGCGCTCGGCCAGGAAGGGTGAGTTGGAGGTTAGATAGACCGAAGTATCCTTTTCGGTTCCTATCTCATCGGGCACGTAGATGCTGGAGCGACTGTTTGCGCCTATGGGGTAGCTCTTGGCTATCGGTGCCCCCTGTCCGGGGCCCAGTTGGTAGGTGGCCTGAACATTGATAGGAGTCGGGTTGGGGTTCTGCAGCGTGAGCCACTCATCGAAGACGCCCCTGGTGGTTCCCTCGGCCAGGTAGTACTGGGAAGAGAGGATGGGGAGGCCCATCACGCAGTGTCCGCCTTCCCAGTTCCGGGAAACCTTCCCTTGATAATTGAAATACATTGGGCGTTCGGCGACTATGGCCGAATCGGATTCCAGCTTGAGCGAGGTCTGGAAGCTGCCTCCGGAAAGGAGATCGTTCGCCTTGAAGGTCTCGCGGGAATTGGCGGGAACCGTCCGGCCCGTTATCACCTTCTCCCCTTCCTCCTGCGTCTGGAAGCGGAAGGTAAGGTTGGCCGTTATAGTGCCGGGGTTTAGTACGCAGACCCATTCATCGAAGCCGGATCCGGTGTAGCCCTCGGCGAAGTACCAGTTGGTGGAGGCCATGTTTGCCCCAACCACGTCGTGTCCTCCCGACCACGCTCCCTGATAGTTGAAGTACATGGGGCGTTCGGCCACGAAAGAAGAATCGGAGGTTACTTGGAGTGAGACGTTCTTGTTGCTTCCTACCACGGAGTTTACATTTATCGTAGCACGCGAAGTACCCGGCACCGTGACCGATTGTTCCTGGGGAGCGGCTCCGGTGAAGAGATAGGTTATGGTCACTTGAATGGGGCCCGCATTGGGATTTCCCAAGGTCAGGTACTCCTGGAAATTCGCTCCCGTGAATCCCTCCGCGAAGTAGAAGGTGTAGGGGGCTGCGAGTTCCTTACGGAAGACCTGCTGGCCGGTGGTGCCGCCCAGTGCCAGATTGGTGGCTGCGGAAGTAAAGACGGTGTACCTGCCGTCACTGTTTATTGCGGGATAACTGCTGCCGGCGTTGCCCTCTGTTCCCGCGGCATCGGCCGAGCACAGGTTGACCGTACCGGTCTGCAAGTCCTTGCGGAAAACCTGCTGGCCGGTAGTTCCACCCGCAATAAGATTCGTCGCCGCTGCATAGAAAACGACGAATCTCCCATCATAGGATACCTGAGCCCACGAACTTGGCCCGTTTCCCTCCACGCCGGCCGCATCGGAAGAGCACAGGTTTACGGTGCCGGTCTGCAGGTCCTTGCGGAAGACCTGCTGGTTGGTGGTGCCGCCCGGCACCAGGTTGGTCGCCGCCGAATAAAAAGAGACGTATCTTCCGTCCGAGGAAATATCGGGAAAGACGCTCACACTATCGCCCTGCGTTCCGGCCGCATCGGAAGAGCACAGGTTTACGGTGCCGGTCTGCAGGTCCTTGCGGAAGACCTGCTGGTTGG
>Ga0154740_138_pt3 | contig 7407 bp, 8 predicted proteins | sample Rifle2008BG16ft_FD_105748 | JGI IMG/M metagenome (GOLD analysis project Ga0154740, IMG submission 105748) | Candidatus Solincola sediminis RBG_16_55_12 | reverse complement strand
TGGATCGAGCCTTCTTCCCATGGATGAAGCCTTGTGCATGATTGCTCTCGACCTCAGCGGCAGGCCTTACCTATCGTACGATGTGCAGTTGCCGGTGCAGTTAATATCGGACTTCGATCCCGTATGCGTGAAAGAATTCCTGCAGGCGATGACCAACCAGGCGGGTATAACGTTACACGTTAGAAGCTTGGGAGGCGAGAATCCGCATCATGTCCTGGAAGCGGTCTTCAAGGGGATAGGAAGGGCGTTGGGCCAAGCGGTCGAAATCGACCCCAAAGGGCGGGAAGTGCCTTCAAGTAAAGGAATCCTCTAAACAGGACACCAACCTTACAGGAGACTCAATTGATCGGCATAATCGATTATGGCATGGGAAACTTACGCAGCGTCGAAAAGGCTTTTGCCTTCCTGGGCCACGAAGTATTCGTGACCAGTGATGTTGCGAGATTGCTTTCGGCAAGGGCAATGGTTCTCCCCGGGGTGGGCGCCTTCGGTGATGCCATGCGAGAACTGCAGGAAAGAAACCTGGTCGAACCTATCCTGCAATGGGTACGGGATGGGCGGCCATTCCTCGGGATCTGCCTCGGCTGCCAGCTTCTCTTTGATGCGAGCGAGGAAAGCCCCGGCATCGGGGGTCTGGGCATTATACCGGGTGAAGTAGTCAGATTCCCCAATGGAGTAAAGGTACCGCATATGGGGTGGAACGACCTCGGATTCGGTAAGAGCCATCCTATACTGGACGGAGTAAAAGAGGGCTCGTTCTTCTATTTTGTGCATTCATACTACGTCAGACCGAAGGCGGATGAACACATTCTTACCGTGACTGATTACGGTTCGCGGTTTGCATCGGGTGTGTCTTCCGGGAAGCTGGTGGCATTCCAGTTTCACCCCGAAAAGAGTTCTGATACCGGCCTTCGCCTGCTGGATAATTTCGCCGGACTTTGAGAAGAGAGTGAGCCTATGTTCAGGATCTACCCCGCTGTAGATATAAAGGATGGCAAGTGTGTGCGCCTTTATCAGGGGGATATGTCAAAAGAGACGGTGTTTTCGGAAAATCCGCGGGAGATGGCCCTGGCCTGGCAGGACCAAGGGGCCAAGTATCTGCACGTCGTGGACCTGGACGGAGCAATAGAGGGAAAGCCCGTGAACCTCGATGCTATTGGAAGCATCCTGCAAAGGGTAGAGGTGCCGGTTCAAGTCGGAGGCGGCATTCGGCGGATGGAAGATGTAGCCAAGTTGCTCGGCTTAGGGGCTGACAGGGTGATCTTGGGGTCGGGAGCGATTGTGGGTGATGACTTCCTGGAGCGAGCGATAGACGGATTCGGCTCGCGGATTCTTGTAAGTATCGACACCAAGAGTGAGCAGGTAGCCATAAGCGGCTGGACCGAAATGGTAGAAATTACCGTCTGGGAAATATTGCGACGCCTGATCCATGCCGGGGCTAACGGTATTATCCATACCGATATCTTGCGGGATGGAACGCTCGGAGGCTACGACACCGCTACGCTCGAGCCCTTCCTTGACCGCAACTTCAGGGTAATTGCAGCGGGTGGAGTGACAACTTTACAGGATGTCACCACACTTAAGTCACTGCGGAAGCGCGGGGTCGAGGGTGTGATAATAGGCAAAGCGCTTTATAGCAATGAGCTACATCTCGCGGATGTATTGCCCCTGGAGGAGGATACATAAATGCATTGCGTTCGTATAATACCCTGCCTTGATGTGGATAAGGGTAGGGTGGTCAAAGGCATTAATTTCGTTGATATAAGAGACGCAGGTGATCCCGTGGAGCTGGGCGCCGTTTATGATGCGGAGGGAGCCGATGAACTGGTCTTTCTGGATATCACCGCATCGCACGAACAGCGCGGGCTCGTTTTCGAGATGGCCTCTCATGTTGCGGAAAAAGTTTTTATTCCCTTCACCGTTGGTGGCGGCATACGCGATGCGGATGATATCCGGCGCATGTTGGCCACCGGGTCCGACAAAATATCCTTGAACACCGCGGCTGTACAGAACCCGCAGTTGATCGCTTCCTCGGCCAGGCGCTTCGGGTCACAGTGTGTCGTAATAGCGATTGATGCCAAGATGAGATCGGCGGAGCATTGGGAAGTCGTAATCCACGGCGGCCGGACGCCGACGGGAATCGATGCGATCGAGTGGGCGCGAAAAGTGGAATCCCTTGGTGCGGGAGAAATCTTACTTACGAGCATGGACAGGGACGGCACTAAAGAAGGCTACGATATTCCGCTGACACGTGCCATCTGTGAGGCCGTCAACCTGCCGGTTATAGCATCAGGAGGGGCTGGCAACCTCGATCACCTTGCCGACGTAATATCTCAGACCGGGGCGGACGCCGTGCTGGCCGCCTCGATTTTTCATTACGGCGAATACAGCATCAAGGAAGCCAAGGAGTTTCTTGCTGATAAAGGTATCCCGGTTCGAAAAACCGATGCCTAACCTCCATTTATACATTAAGTGCAAGTGGACACGCGCTTGATGCATGTGATAGAAATAATTTCTGACGCGGTTTGAAGAAAACGCATGCCGGAAAAAGAGGGCGCCAAAAGTTTGGCGGCGAGGTTTTAAAGTGAGGGGGTCGATGGAAGTTGTCAACTAAGCGCATGATTGTCCTGTTAAGCCTGATCGCATTGGCTATGTCAGCGGTGCTTATCACCGGGTGTGGTTCTGGCGATGGCGGGACGAAGGAACCCATCAAGATAGGTGTGGTGCTATCCGAGAGCGGCTCGAATCAGCCGCTGGGAGCACCCGAGAAGAAAGCAATAGAACTCTTCGAGGAGCGGATCAACGAATCGGGCGGTATAGGCGGCCATGACGTCGAAGTGATCATCAAGGATGACGCGAGCGACGCAAGCAAAGCGCAGCAGGCAGCCGTCGAGCTGATTGAGCAAGAAGATGTGGTTGCTCTCATTGGTTCATCCGGAACAGGACCTACGATCTCGATGAAGCAGGAAGCGACCAAAAACGAGATTCCCCAGGTCTGCATGGCAGCCGGAGCCAATATCATGGATGGCGATTTCACATGGATATTCCGCACGCCTCCAACCGCCACCGAGGCAGGCAGAAAAGTACTAGCCTACATTGAAAAGGTGCTCAATCTAAAAAGGATTGCCTTGCTTTACGACACGAATCCTTTCGGCACCGACGGCAAGGCGGTAATCGAGGGTAATGCCGGTGAGTACGGCTTGCAGGTAGTCGCATCCGAGGGATACAAGACCGATGAATCCGAGTCGGGTATGGATACCCACCTCACCAACGTACAGACATCGAATCCCGATTTGGTCCTGGTCTGGGGCACAAATCCCGGTCCGGCTATAATAGCTAAGCGCATGAAAGACAAGGGCATGAGCCAGCCTTATATCGGCAGCCATGGTATCGCCAACCAGAGCTTTATAAAGCTTGCGGGTGATGCCGCCAATGGCGTGGTTTTCCCGGGCGGGAAGCTGCTTATTTACAAAGAAGTGCTTGATCCTTCTTCCGCTGAATATAAGGCCATAGATGAGTTCGCGACTGCCTACATGGATAGGTACGGAGAGAAGGTCGATACGTTCGCGGGTCATGGCTGGGATGCCATGCTTATAATAACCGAGGCCTTGAAGCGGGCGGGTGCCGATGCCACACGTTCCGAGTTGAGGGACGCGATCGAGGAGACGCAAGGTGTAGTAGGGTCGGCCGGGATCTTCAACTACACGGCCTCCGACCACAACGGACTCACCCCGGATGACCTGGTCATGGTGGATATAGCAAATGGCCAGTGGGAGCCCGGCCAGCAACCGTAAAGTCCTTTCGACCAGTTTAGGAGGAGGAGGCCGGAAGAACCGGCCTCCTCAGGCTGAATGAGAAAGCGCGGGGGGTCGAGCCTGCAACATCAATATCTTTCTTCATGGCTCATGCTTGATACATGGAAACTGGAAAAACGTTGATGTTGAGGCATCGACCCCGCTTGCTGGAGCGCCGCGAATACTTTTAAAGCACTTCTCGGTCAGCCTGCTTATCCCTTTACCGATCTGAGGTGTGCGCAGCTGAGTTCGATATTTGATTTCCTGGGTAATTGCCCGCAATATTTGGCCAATGGATTGGCGAACGGCTGCATTTATATACTGCTGGCCATGGGCTTCAATATCATCTTCAATTCAACAGGCATTATAAATTTCGCCCAGGGAGAGTTCGCCATGTTCGGGGGTCTCTTTGCCTATACGTTTTCCTCAGCGCTCGGCCTCCCCCTTTTTATCGCGGTGATACTGGCAATACTTATCACTGCGGCCATCGGGGGCGTGATGGAAAGGGCCGTCATCCATCCCCTCAGACATGCAAACGTCATAGCCGCCATCATAGCGACAATCGGCGCATCCATCTTCTTCAAGGCAATAGGGTTCCTTTTCTGGCCCAATGAAGCCTATAAAGTACTTGATTTCACCACGGGCAACCTGTCTCTTCCCAGAGTCACGGTGAGCCGGCAATTTCTATGGGTCTTCGGCCTGACTATTCTCAGCGTGACCCTTGTTTATTTCTTCTTTAACAAAACAAAAGCAGGCAAGGCAATGCGAGCTTGCTCCATAAACAGGCAAGCAGCCAGCCTGGTCGGCATAAATGTTTCCCGCATGTCTCTTTACGCCTTCATACTGGCGGCGGCACTCGGTGCACTCGCCGGATTGATAAATGCACCTTTTGCAAAGTACTCGATCGGGCTTTTCCTCGGAGTGAAGGGATTTACGGCGGCGGTAGTCGGTGGATTGGGAAATACCTTCGGTGCTGTGGCCGGCGGTCTGGCGCTCGGGCTTTCCGAGGAGTTGATCACCGGCTTTCTTACCATCGTCCTCGGTGTTTCGACCGGATATCAAGAAGCGGTTGCCGCCATCCTGCTTATATTGGTGCTGCTATTACGCCCTCAAGGAATTCTTGGCAAGGGTATCGTGGAGAAGGTGTGAGATGATCGGCGACGATTCAAAATCGCAACAACAGAGGCCGCATGCGCGGCAAGGCGGAGCAAGCGACCGCGTGTTGTCGTTTCTGAAAGCCCATAAGGCCTTACTGATATTCGCTGTCTTTCTGGGCGTCATGCCTGTATGGGCAGAACCAATAGCGTCGACCATTCACCTGGATATCGTACTGGTCATGCGTCTGGTAGGAGTATTTACTATCGCCGCCGTCGGATTGAACCTGCTGATTGGCTACGCAGGCCAGGTATCGCTCGGACACAGCGCCTTTTTCGGGGTTGGAGCATATACAAGCGCACTCATCGCGGTCAAGGCAGGTTTTCCAGTATGGATCGGAATAATAATGGCAATCCTGGCAAGCGCTCTCATAGGCCTTCTTGTTGCGCCTGTCCTACGTTTGAAAGGTCACTACCTGGCCATGGCCACCTTGGGGCTGGGTATCATAGCATTCGTTTTCATGAGAGAGATGACCTGGCTTACCGGCGGCAACCTGGGTGTAACCAGTATCCCGGAACTATCATTGCCCGGTGTTCCTAAAAATGACATATCCGAGTTCTATATTGTGTGGATAATAGCTCTGATAATACTCGCCTTTTGTTCCAACCTGGTACGCTCGCGCACCGGCAGAGCGATTAGGGCGATTCATCAATCGGACGTCGCGGCTGCTGCGATGGGAATCAATGTTTCCTGGGAAAAGATAAAGATATTCATGCTCTCGGCCGCACTCGGCGGGCTGGCAGGCGGCCTCTATGCCCACCTGCAGGGATACATCGATCCCAACCTCTTCTACATAACCCTATCCATCCAATTGGTCGCCATGGTAGTCGTCGGAGGTATGGAAAGCATCTGGGGTGCTGTAGCCGGTGCCGGCCTCCTTATATTCCTGCCTAAAATAGTCGAGACTCTGCCGAGGTGGATAGGACCGGGCGTGCCCAAGCCGATCGCCGACTACAGTAATTACGAAGGAATCGTCTTCGGGCTGATACTTGTTTTAGCCATGATCTTTATGCCCTCCGGCATCACCCGCGGCCTTTCGGATCTAGTGCGCTACCGGCGTAGCCCCTTTATTAATCCCTTTAAAAAACAGGCCGTGGAGTAAATGGTAATTAATGGCAGCGGCAACGGCATGCTCCTCAAGGCTCGCGGGCTTACCAAAGTTTTTGGCGGTCTTGCCGCCCTGAAAGACGTCTCATTCGACATACGGGAAGGGATGATCAAGGCCATAATCGGCCCCAATGGGGCGGGCAAGACGACTCTCTACGATTTGCTGACCGGGATATATATGCCTGATGACGGCCGCGTGCTTTTTCATGATCGGGAGATTATCGGCCTTACAACACATGAGATAGCCGCGCTGGGAATAGCCCGCACCTTTCAGACCATTCGTCTCTTCACGGGTATGACCGTGATCGAGAATATCATGGTCGGTTTGCATCACCGGACCAAGGCGGGAATGCTGAAATCCTCTTTGCGCTTTCCGGCAGCGCGTCGCGAGGAGGCATGGATGGCGGGTGAGGCGATGCGTTACCTGGACGTCGTCGGTCTGGAGATGCAGGCGGAGAACCTAGCCGGTTCCCTGCCCTTTGGACAGCAAAGATTGCTCGAAGTGGCCCGGGCTTTAGCGACCGATCCTAAGATCTTGCTTCTTGATGAACCGGCGTCCGGTCTCAACACATACGAAACGCGGGAATTGGGCGAGATAATTTACGCCATTCGGGATATGGGAATCACGGTCGTCCTGGTCGAGCATGATATGGGGCTGGTGATGAGGATTTCGGACGAGGTGCTGGTTCTCGATTACGGCGAGATAATAGCGGAAGGCTCGCCGGAATCGGTGCGCAATGATCCCAAGGTCATTGAGGCTTACCTGGGTTCCCAGTTGGATTGATAACGAGAGGTATGAATTGCTGGAGGTAAAGAATCTATCGGCCTTCTACGGAAACATCGAGGCCCTCAGGGCGGCGGACCTGCGGGCACGAACCGGGAAGATAACGACTATCATCGGGGCTAATGGGGCGGGAAAGACTACCCTTCTACGCGCGATTTCCGGACTGATCCCGACCCGTTATGGCGAGATACGCTATTTCGGGAAGGACATAGCCAATTCGGAGCCGCATGCCATAGTAAAAATGGGAATTTCGCATGTGCCCGAAGGACGGCAGGTCTTCGGCTCCATGAGCGTCGAGGAAAACCTGCAACTCGGGGCTTATACCAGGAGCCGTCGGGGAGACAAGGCTAAAGAGATACAAAAAGACCTCGACTTTGCCTACTCGGTCTTTCCCGTATTGAGCGAGAGACGGGCGCAATATGCGGGCACTCTATCCGGTGGCGAGCAGCAGATGCTGGCCATAGGAAGGGGCCTGATGTCGAGTCCGCGGCTACTCTTGCTCGATGAACCCTCTATGGGGCTGGCTCCACTGGTCATCAAGGATATATTTACCTGTTTAAGAAGGCT
>Ga0154740_108_pt1 | contig 7449 bp, 12 predicted proteins | sample Rifle2008BG16ft_FD_105748 | JGI IMG/M metagenome (GOLD analysis project Ga0154740, IMG submission 105748) | Candidatus Solincola sediminis RBG_16_55_12 | reverse complement strand
GTGTTCAGCGGCGACATTCATCCCGATTTCGATTTCCAGGCCCGCTACACCAGCATGGAACCGGCTTTGGGCAAGGGAGCAAGATTACAGCAGTTAATGAACCTTGCTCAAATCATGCTTCAGAACCCATGGATAAATCAATATCAGTGGTGGAAGACAATTTTCGAGCTTGGCGATATCCGGGAAGCCGACTATCTGTTGAAAACGCCTCAGCAGTTGCAGCAGGAACAGCAGACGATGCAGCAGGCTTCCATGATGGCGGAGAAGACGAAGCAGACATTTGAGACCGAGGGGAAGATAATTCAGAGCAACCAGGACTTTCAGGAAGAAAGTTCTTTGGCACACCAGCAGTTCGGTTACGACATGGCGTTGAAGTTAATCGAAGGCGACATGGAAACCGAGAAAGAGAAAGAACGTGCAAAGCAAAAACTTGCTAAATGAGCTTTTCAGGATGTATGAATCAAATAGTGCGTTTAAGCAGCAATTGGATTCGTTTTCCTACCAGATGGAACAGCCGACGTTCAAATTCTTCAAGGACGTATTGCTGACCTTGAAAGGAAAGCTGTTAACCGAGATGTTATCGCGGGCCTTTTCGATTCTTCCAGCGGAAGAAAAGAATATCGCGCAATTGACATACTACAACTTAAACCAGTGGCTTGACTTCTTTTTGAACCCGGTGGGAACAATCAAGCAGAAGGAAGGCCGATTATTAAACCTAGTCGAAAAGACTAATCTGACCAGGGGTAAGGTGAAACCGAACCCGGACGGGAAGGAGTAAGACAATCATGGCAGAATCACCGCAATTGAAGAAAGAGACTGAAACTGTTGTTGTTGAACCAACTGAGAAGAAACCGACGACGGATGCACCGGCAAACGAGCACGCGAAGTTTATCGCGGAATTGGAGAAATTCGGAGTAAAGAGCCCCGAACAGCTCGAAGGCAAGCTCAAGGCAAGCCAGGAAACTGGACGGCTGGCGGAACTTTTGGGGGCTTCCCGAAAAGAGACCGCCGAGCTCAAGAACTACATCCAGTCCGAGTTTGGTAAATTGAACCGCAGACCTGCTCGGAAAGAAAACGATTATGAAGAGCCGAGCGATCACCAAGCCGGCGGGATCGATCTTGGGGATCTTGTTGAGAACAAGATCAGCAAGGTTTTGGACGCCAGGGAAAGAAGGATGTACGAGCAGCAGCAACGAGTGCTGGCGTCATGGCAGAGGATTCAGGGGGACAAGGATTACCACTTGGTTAAGAACAAGTGGGAAGAGACCCTTAAAGACCCTAACTTCGCCATCCGTTTGCAATCCGGTGAAATCGATCCGGTGGTCGAGTACCAGGAAATATTGCGGGAGCATTACCGTTCTGTTGTGATGAAGGCGGCTGATACAATCAAAACGCTTACCAGGGGACCGGATATAGAAAAGCCGCATTTGGAAACCGGGCCTAGTGGCAATCTAACCAAATCGGAAACCAAGGGACTAACCAAGGATCAACAAAAAATAAAAGCCCTGCAAGAGAAGGTGGACAAGGGCGGCCATCTAACCGAAGAAGAACAGTTGGCGGCTCTAGCCGCGACTCTCTTGAAAGGGTAATATAGGAGAGCGTTATCATGGCTTTGGATTATCATTCAATAAACGCGGCAACAAATCACGGCCTGCCGCAGGCAACCACGGATATTGTAACCAGTACCGACAAACGCGACGTGTCCGATATGCTGGATCTTCTGGCTACCGCGGACACGCCTTTTATTAACCGGATCGGCTGGGGGCCTGAAACCGGCGGAACCAAGATCGAATGGATTTCAGAAGACCTTGGGCCGGGATATGTTGCAGCCGGATCAGTCAAAGCGTCCGCCGGAGCTTCCTTGCAGATTTCCACTTGCGAGGGTTTGACCACGGCGGAAGCTGCGGCTCAGCTCCTGACCGGGACCTTGCTGTACCATTATTCCAGCACGGATGGCGCTCACAGTCTAATGCTGGTTGTTTCCACCGGTAGTGACGGTGAGTTGGAAATCGAGGTCCTTTCTACGGCGATTACGTTTAGTGTTGCTACCAGCACGATCGCTGCAGATCCGCTTTGGATCATCGGCGCGGTGGCAAACGAAGGTTCGTTGCCAAGGACTGGCAATTGGCGTGCCAGGGTAGTCAACAGCAACTGCTTCACCATTCTGCGCCAGGATGTTCAGATCACCGGCTCAATGAAAGCAACCGATATGTATGCGATCGGAGCCGAGGATCAGCACCAGATCCTGATGCGGTTGAAGGAAATGCAGCGGAATCGCGAGATGTCTGCGCTTTATTCCGTCAAGGTGACTCCGCGTTCGGTTACCGAAGCGTCCCTGATGCACGGGGCTTTGGGGTATCTCGCCGGGACCAGTGGCAGCAATATCGACACGTCCACGACTTCCCTTACCGAGACGGCCTTTAATGCCGTTGTCGGCGCCTGCTGGGAAGCCGGAGCGGAAAGCCTGACCTGGTTCTCCGATAAGGAACAGGCTGCGAAGTTCACCCGATGGGACAAGAACCGCATCCGCATGGCGCAGAGCGATCGGAAAGGCGGCGGTGTCATTACTTCCTACATGACCGAGCTTGGGATCGAGGTTGAGATTGTTCCCATGCGCCGGGTGCCGACCAATATCGCGTTGCTGATTGCGACCGACAAGTGCAAGCTGCGGGCCAAGAAGGGCCGCAAGGCGATCATGGAGAAACTGGGTAAAGCCGGTGACTTTGAAGATTGGCAGATCATCACCGAGTTTTCCATGGAGATGAAGGGCTACAATCTGCATCAGCATGGGTTGTTCACCAAACTTACCTAACCTTTAACGCAGGGGAGGAGGATTGCTCCTCCCCTGAATTTAAAACTATGAACGATACGCCGGTAAGAAAAATTCCATACGAGGAAATGCTGGAGAAACACCCGGAGTTCGCGGGAGTTATCAGCAAGAAGAATTGGGATTTCATTGGCCATAGTGACGGCAGGACTTTAGAGTTTTTTCAGAATCAATGGGTTGAGAATGCAAAGAAGAACATTCGACGCGGATGGTGGAAGAAATTTGGCCCGGCCAGGAAGGATTGTTTCAAGCTAGGCTGGAACAAGGCGATTATCGGCATCGGCGCTGGAGCGAGTTTCAATAAAAACAAGCACGTACTGAAACAAATTATCGACCATGACGGAGTAAAGGACTTTCAGGAACGGAACTTTCTGACGATTGCTTCAAACCATATGTTCAAACCTTTGTTGAAGATGGGGATCATCCCCGATTTCGTCATGGTAGCCGATGCTTCCGATGTGGTGTTGGACCAGTTGACAAACGAAGTTCCAGCTGAAGGGCAGAATACGATCTTACTGGCCGGGATTCATTGCTCGCCGAGACTTATTAAAAGGTGGGCGAGACAGGGACGTGAAATCCGGTTTTACTTGACAACTTCCCAAGGCATACCGGAGGCATTCGAAGAAGCAACCGGACAGAACGCGAAAGACTTCATGATTTTACAAGGCGGCAATGTCATCAATTCCGCATGGTCCATTGGAATGATGGTGTTTCGCTCATCGGTATTCATGGCGGTTGGCAATGACTTGAGCTTCCCTCTTAAATCAAACGTGGAAGAAAACAGAAAGGCTTACTACGCAGACGGGGACTACACTACCAACGCGGCCAAGACCGGAACAGGAAGAGACGAAGCCAGTTCGCAGAAAATGTGGATGGGGTTCAATCTTCGACGCCAATCGTTAATCATGCTCGATACCAACAAGAGATACGCAATAGGAATTGAACCGGTTGGGACCTCGCACACGCTTTGGGTCTACAAGACATGGCTTGAGGCCAATGTATTGGGGAACAGCAAGGGTAATATCCCTTACCATTACTTTAATTGCAGCGAAGGCGGTATTGCCGGTGTGATGTGCAGGGACGATTCGGACGAAGGACTGAACAACCAAAGCAATTGGTTCATGATGGACGAGATATCACCGCGCTGGCATACACGGATGCTGGAAGATGCGGTAGGGGAATTTTTAAAAGCAAAGGACGCGATGAAATGGCGAACAGAAGTAAGAAGAAGGGAAACCCATACAAGTGCCCTTATTGCCACGGCTTAGGCAACAAGCATTTAGGCGGCCCATGCCGGAAGTGTTACGGGAAAAGGAACGAGGAAGGAGCCTTGCCGTTGTTCCGTAAGGACTTCAAGCCTGAATACGGCTTTAACATGGGTGATGCTTTTGTAGGGGATACCTTCGGAATCATGAGCGATAAGTTTGGCATCGAAAGGGAAAAGTCATGAGCGGAAGCAGGATGGAGCATGGTGATATTTGCGTTAAATGCGGGAACCCGATTATCGGATTAAATCCGGCACTTAAGATGTGCAGTACCTGCGAAAAGCTGGTATGCGTATCGGTTGCTGATCGTATCAAATATCGCAAGGAACGGACCGGGCTAGTCAAGCGGTATCGAATCAAGATTGGCAAGCTCAAGGGAGTGAAACGAAAAGGAGGGAAGTGATCAGCGTCATCATACCGCTTTTACCGATAGATCCTTATGACCGGGTAATCAATGACTGTATCGAGTCATTGAAGGCTCAGACGGTGACGAATGAGATTATCATCTCAAAGCAGCCCGCGACCGACCGCTACATATTGAAAAACATGCTTTTAAACCAGGGATTCGAGCGGGCAACGGGGGATATCGTTTTTCATTGTGACGCTGATTTCATCCTGGAAGACAGGACCACCCTCGAGCGGATGCAGGCGAAAATCAAGAAGGAAGGCTATGATGTGGTGTTTCCTAAATTCTGGAGCCCGCGATATGATGCGCTCAAGATAGCCGATGGCGGGCCTTGTTTCAGGAAGATAACCATGTTCAAGCACGGGCCGTTGAAGGAAGACTTGAAGGGGATCAGCTGGGTGACGTTCCCCTTTGTCTCCTGGTGCCTTGAGCATACGAAGTACTATTGCGGTGACGATATCACCTTGACTCATCAGAGGACTGGCGGCAAGGGGCGACGTAACGGTCAAACCGCCTCAACGATGAGGCCGCTTTTCAAGCAAACCGTCAAGAGACTGGTACGTGAGGGCGCATGGCCTGTATAGCCTGTAATTCTGTTTGGGTATTTGATGATGTGGTTCATGAATGCGACCAACCCGACAAGTATGAGCAATACATGGGGATAGATGATGTCAAGCGTGTTTGGCTAAGATGCAAGAATTGCAAGGCTTACTACCAGACGCGCAATTATCCCCTGGAAAGGTTGGAGGCTATTTATAAAAATGGCTATCGGGATAAGGAGTTCAGGGGCGAAAGCATTGAAGAAGCGTATCGCAAGGTACTACACTTGCCGAGAAGTGAGAGTGAGAACGTTGCCCGCGTGTGGTGGCTATCTGGGAAAGTGCTTGGAGATATTTCTACCGCACTGGATATAGGTTCAGGCTTGGGAATCTTGCCGGTAAGTATGAAGAATTTTTGCTCAGAAGTCGAATGCGTGGAAGAAAACTACGAGAGCATCAGGCATTTGAGAGACAACTTGAGTCTACGATGTTTTTCAAGTCTGCCCAACAAAGAATATGACTTGGTGACTTTGGTTCATGTCCTTGAGCATGTTCAGAAATTGGACGATTTCTTAAAGGCATTCCGGTCAAGATGCAAGAAATACCTGTTTGTTGAGGTTCCTGATTCAATCGAATTCAAGATGCTGCCAAAGGAACATGACGAGTTCAACAGTTGCCACCTGTGGTTTTTCAATCCGCAGGGGCTGATTACGGTGTTGGAGCGAAACGGATTCATTGTTGAGGACCTGCACCGGCAACATTACCCGGCTCGGAATCTATCCAGGATAATGGCGTTGGCTTATGCTGCCTAATACGGAAATCAGAATCGAGACTGTGAGCGATTGCAATTCTCACTGCACCATTTGCCCGCGGGAGAAAATGACCAGGCCGATCATGACAATGGGGAAGCTCCATTTCGAATACCTGGTTGACCAGGCAGTGGACTTGGGCGCAGCACTTGTTACCCCGTTTGGGCATGGGGAGCCATTGCTTGATCCTAAAATAGAAGACCGGATTCAATATTGCACGAATTACGGACTGGATACGTTTATTACCACCAATGCTTCGCTTTTGACTATGGATAGAGCGAAGGCGCTGCTTGATTCGGGTTTAGGTCATATTCGTTTTAGCTGCCACGGGATAGGAAGCGATTATAATAAGGTCCATCGCGGGTTATCCTGGGATGAGACTTTGAGCAATATCGAGATGTTTCTTGAGTTAAATGCGGCCTGTAACTTCGATAGCTGCGTTGTTTCCGTATCGGTTATTCCGATGCACGATGAGCTTGTCGGCGATATCAGAACATTTTGGGAGTCGAGACCGATTGATTTTCTGGAAATCTGGCGGCCTCATGGATGGGCTGGGGGGCGCTCGTATCGGTCTGTCGAGACGCGCAAGAAGTCCTGCGGCCGGCCGTTCAATGGGCCGATTCAGATCATGGCCGATGGACGTTTTATTGCCTGCTGCTTCGATTTCAATGGAGAGCTCGTTATTGGCGACACTCATACCTCGAGCATCGATTTCATACTGAATGGCGAACCCTTGAGACGGTTAAGATCCAAGCATGAAAGCGGGGATTTAAAAGGACTGCTTTGCGAACGTTGTGACCAGTTGAACATAGAAGACAAATCTCCCCTGCTTTATTCGAGTAGGGACAACACGCGGGAGGTCGGCAAGACTTCCTCGGCGAAAACCAAATTGAAGGAGATGTAGAAATGGCACTGACTTTTACGCAAAAAGAAAGGTACTCGGTGGGCGGCAAGGCGTTCAGGCTTTATGAGATTACCCACGATGGCAGCGTTACGACCATCAACGCCACGGACATAGACATGAATTATATCGAAGCGGCAATCCCTGTCACTACGAATGTTCTATCCGGGGTAGCGGATGTGGATCGTCTAAGCGGCACGACTTCCGGGCCTTTCATCACGGTTGTCGCAATGACAGCCACTTCGACATTCATGCTGCAAGCCTGGGGATGGTAAACCAAAGAGGAGATAAAACATGGCGCTTACCTTTACGCAGAAGCAAAGGTACTCGGTAGGCGGGCACGCCTATCGATTGTACGAAATCACTCATGACGGTGCGGCAACGACCATCAACGCAAGCGATATCGATCTGAATCATATCAATGTGGGTATTCCTCACACCACGGCGGTGCTTTCAAATGTGGCAGACATGGATCGGTTAAGCGGGGATACTTCGGGAACGTTCGTGACCTTGGTTGTGAACTCTGCCGGCGCAACTCTCATGTTTGAAGCCTGGGGATGGTAAGAAATGAGCATCACGGATAGTACCACGACACTCGATACCGCCTGGACCGAGCAGTCGATAGCGCAATTTTCCTACGGGGTGCTATCGACTCTTGCAAACTGTGTCACCGAATGCGAGGGCAAACTCAAGCGGGGCACG
>Ga0154740_104_pt2 | contig 7450 bp, 7 predicted proteins | sample Rifle2008BG16ft_FD_105748 | JGI IMG/M metagenome (GOLD analysis project Ga0154740, IMG submission 105748) | Candidatus Solincola sediminis RBG_16_55_12 | reverse complement strand
CGGGTCAAGGTGAATACTGCCGCCAATTCCGCGGCGATTCACGCCAGGAACCTTTCCAAGATGACGCTCGATGTTTCCTGGATGGGTCTCGACAACAGCGCCGGGAAGACAATGACCTTTGCGCTGGATGACAACACCGCTCCGAACGCCTTCGCGATCACCGATACGACGCACAGCGTGAAACTGCAACTCGATGGCCAGTGGACGAATCCATCCGGCTACGTCGTACGTTTTGATAACAATCTCCTGACGATGGGAACGGATTATACGATAAGCGGCGCCTCGCTGGTTCTTAATAATCTCGCTGTCACGGGCGGGCACACGCTGACCGTTCAATCGCCCTCGAGCCTTCCTTCCAACCTGGCGCCCAACTCGGGTCTCGAGACCGCTTCGGGCAGCCAGCCCGCCAGCTGGAGCACCGAGGTGTCGGGAACGGCGACATTCTCCTGGGATAATCTGGAAGCACACGGAGGAACCCGGTCGGTAAAGATTCAAAACGCAAACGTGACCACCGCCGGCACGAGGCCGGCCTGGAAGTCGAGCACCTTCAGTGTTAACGGCGGCCAGCAATATTCACTCAGCGCCTTCAACAAGGCAAGGATGTTCCGGGGCGGAAATATAGGCCTGGGCATCGCATGGTACAACATCCTCGGCCAGCAGATCAGAGTGGATTGGTCGGGAACGACGCCGGGCAGCGACTATTCGTTGAATTGCGACTGGACACCCGTCAGCATGCAGGCGACGGCTCCTTCGAACGCCTACCGGGCCGCTGTTGTTTGCGGATTTGAAGCGCCGGCGACCGGGCAGACTGCCGGCAGCCTCTGGTTCGACGACATCTCCTTCACCCAACAATAACCTGCCAAATAAACCTACACAAAGGTGTCAGGCACCTTTGTGTAGGTCTTTGTAGAGCTCCGGCCTCTACGTGATATAATGCCGCCGGGAGGGTGCCAATGGAGACGTCGCTCGTCGCCGTTCGGAGAGTCGATTCCGATCCAGTCCAAGCTATACGCAAAATCTTCGAATGCTTTCCTGCTTACAAAGTGGTGGATGGACTGGACACTTGTGGGCGCTGCGACAATATCCTGAACATCGCTTTGAGACGTCTCAAGGCAAGCACTTTTGCAATGTCTCCGGTAAGCGTACCCAAGACGGCTTTTCTCCTGCTGGTGGGCAAGATGAAGGGTTTGTTTTACAGATTCCCCAGATAGTCATATTCAGAAGTGAAAAGCTGAAAAGAAAGGAGACGGTTATGGCAAATTTCCTCTACCTGAGCCCGGAGTGGGCCGAGGAAGGCCACAAGCGAGCCGTAGCGGAACTCACGCCTGAAAAACTACACCATGTGACCAGCTCCATGACCAACATCTACAAGAACTGCCCTGATGGTAAGGAGCATTATTTTCACGTGGCTTTCGAAGACGGAAAGGTGAAAGCGTTCGAGACCGGCGAGGGGGAGGGTCCCAAGGGCGAATTCAAAATCATCGCGGACTATGAGACCTTCGCCAAGATCAGCCGCGCCGAATTAGGAGCGGTGAGAGCGCTTACCTCACGCAAGCTGACACTTCGTGGCAATATGGCCAAAGCGCTTCGTCTGGCGCCCCTCGTTGATAAGCTGAACAAGATACTCGCAGGCATCCCGACCGATTTCTGATGCGGCATAGGAGATGATGGAAATGCCGGAATATAACAGCAACGACCCTTATGCGGTAGATATAGACAAGCGTATCAGCGATATACAGTCGGCTATGCACGAGCGTGATATAGATGTTTATCTCGGCTCACGTATTCGCACCATGAGTTTTATAACAGACGCCTTCGTTCCCTGGCGCTCCTACATTGTTATTCCCGCCGAAGGCTTGCCGACGATTTTCACATTTGTCATCGACTGCGCGCGCCTGCTCAGCGAGACCTGGATGGACGAGGACCACGTCCGTGGCTATTTCGGTGCCGGCGGCGCCGAGCAGATCGACACCATCCAATACTTCATCGAGGAAGAGCTGGATATAAAGAAGGGGCGCCTGGGCTACGAGACGGGGATGGCTACCTACACGGCTGAAGGCTGGCTTACCCACTACGAATTCGAGCGATTCTCGGAGGCCCTTCCCGGCTTCGAATTCATAAATGCACACGATATCGTTGACGGGGCTTCTCTTATCAAAGACGAGGGAACCATCAACCGCTTCCGGGAAGCGGGCCGCATTGTCGACGCCGGCCAGCGGGCGGCGCGCGAGGCCATCGAGAACGGCGGCTGGAAGGGGATGACCGAAACCGAGCTTGGCGGAATAGCGGCGCTCGCCATGCGCCGGGAAGGAAGTGTGTCGGAGTGGAACTTCGCCGGCCTGAACGAGATATCGAGCGGCTGGCGGACGGGGCTCGGAGCATGCACTCCACCGACGACAAAGGAATTCGCGGCCGGTGAGGCACTGATGTTCGATCTCCACGCCATGTTCAAGCTGGCCTTGGGCGACCACTCCCACAACTATCTTCTCACTCCGGCGACGGAGCGGCAGCGCTGGCATGCCGATAATTTCGTGGCTTGCGTTCAGTTTGTCGCCGACTCATATCGTGCGGGAACGACACCCGGCGACCTTATCACCGAATGCGGCAAATTCGCGGAGGAGCGGGGATGCGCCGACTTCATCCTCCCGGGCGTGGAGCATGGCATCGGCCTTTTCGGAGACGAGTGGCGGGTGGGCGCGAGTATGGATGTGCCCATTCCTTACTGGACCGACCCCGACCACGTCTATCAGGAGAATGAAATGGTAATTCTTGCCATGCAGTACGCGGCCGCCGAAGACGACGTCGGCTTTCGCTATGAGAATCCAATAGTAATCAAGAAGGACGGCTGCGAGCTTACATCCAAGTATCCCCTTGCCATCGAGGAAATTAGTTAGCTATATATCACGCTTGTCGAAGAGGCGGAACGCCGCCCAGAGAGCCAATGCAATCAAGCCGCCGGTCGCAAGCAGCGCCGGCACGACCTCCGCGAAACCCGTCCTGCCGACGGCAATGGATTTCCCCGTCTCTATCAGGTAGTAGGGGCCGTAGCGCTTGCTGGCTGCGAAGAGGCTGGGGGCCACGGTAATAATCACGGTGTTGAGAAAAGACAGGCCACCCGCGGCGAGTGAACTACCGGCAAGCACGCTCCAGAACATCGTTACCGACAGGATGAGCCACAAGTAAAAAGCGGCGGGCAGAATCGACAATATCGCTCCGGACACCGGGAAGTATTCGAAGGCCAGGACGGTATAACCATAGAAGACGGCGGTCCCCACCACCAATGCACAGGCGAGCATTCCGCCGTTAACGGCTACCTTGGAGGCCAGAAGGTCGCGGCGGCGAACCGGTTTGGAAAGCACCATGGGAAGCACCCCCTGCGACCTCTCGCCCGCCACGCTTCCCATCGCCAGGAGGATTATGAGCAGCAGTCCCATCTGCACCAGATAACTGAAGTATTGTGAGGCGGCGTCCAGAATGGTGGGCTCTTGCATGATAATCGTGAATTGCTCGGTCTTGGGGATGAGATTGGGCAGGTTCTTGGTGATCAGGGGAGCGGTGATACCGAAAACCAGGAAGAGAGCGAGCGTTACCCATAGACGGTAGGTTTTCAGTTGTTCCCGCGCCTCCTTGCGCAGCAGTGCGGTCCTGCTCCTACCAGCCATCTCCGCCTCCTGAGAGTTTCAGGTAGACCTCGCTCAGGTCGCCCCCGCCGCTTTCGAAGCTCACTAAGGGAAGGCCGAGGGAGGATACCAAACGCGGCACCTCATGCTGCGCCTTGTCCATGTCGGGACCGGCCAGTCGGATCAATCCTTCCCGCAAGGAAACCGTGCCGGACCAACTCTCGCCCTCGAGGGCTCGGGCAAGCTCCTCCGTGCCTTGGCGTACTTCGATGGTGAGCCCCGGCTCGGCGTGTCGCTCCACAACTTCGCGCAGAGAGCCCGATTCCACCAAACGTCCCTTACTGATCATTACCACCCTGTCGCAGACCTTTTCGACATCTTCCAGAATATGGGAAGATAGAAAAACAGTCCGCGCCCCCCGCATCTCGGAGATAAGCGTGAGCAGCTCGTGGCGGCCCATCGGGTCCAGCCCCGAAGTCGGTTCGTCCATTATTAAGAGCGTGGGGTCGGCTATCATGGCTTGTGCCAGGCCGAGGCGCTGCCTCTCGCCCTTGCTGAAGCCGGCTATTTTGCGGCCGGCAAGGCGGGAGAGCCCGAAGATGTCGAGCATTTCGCCTGCCTTTGCCCGGCATTCCCTCTCGTCCATTCCCAGGATATCTCCGGCGAAAGCGAGGAATTCCCGGGGATTCATCCAGCGGTAGAAGGCGGGGGATTCGGGCAGGTACCCGACGGCGGAGAGATGGGAGCGATCCGCATTGCGGCAGGATTTGCCCAGGATGTAGGCATCTCCGGCGGAAGGACGTGCCAGTCCCAGAAGCATGCGCAGGGTCGTGGTCTTGCCGGCGCCGTTATGTCCGACGAAACCCATGACGCTGCCCGGCTCGACACTGAAAGTGAGGCCGTCCGCGGCGGTCAGTTCGCCGTAGCGTTTGGTCAGCCCGCTGCATTCAATCGGTGCCGTCAACTTCGGGCTCCCGACCCCAGAGGAGATATACGATAGGACCGATGAGGCTGATGAGGAGTATCACCAGCGCCCAAACAATTTTATTTCCACCGCGGACGGACGTTCGACGCGTCAGGTCGACAAGCGCAATGATCATTAAACCCAGCTCGATAACGACCAACGGAATGAGCATTACGACGAGCTTCCAGCTTTCCAATCCCATCACCTCCTTCACCATAATATAATTGATTTTCCACTTCTTTGAAGCTAACCTGATATTAGGTGTTTTCAAAAAGCGGGAGTTCAAAAACGATGCCTTCCATATCAGGGCGATTTCGTACCACAGTCTTCTTTCTTCTAATTACCTTTCTTGCGGTCTCCTGCATTCCGCTTGGGCAGACCGCACAGGCAGCCACCCACGCTTCGCTTGCTTCTGACTACAAACCGGGCGAGTTGCTGGTGAGGTTCCGCCAAGATGCTGAAAGTGTTTTTACTGCTAATAATTACCAGAACGCCGAGGTCCGGGAGGTGCTGGAGTCCTTTCAACTGGAAGGCGGCGACGTCATAGAGCATGTAAAGCTCGAATCGGGCACCTCCATGGACAGAGCCCTGCGGATGCTGAGATCGCTCCCCGGTGTTGTTTACGCCGAGCCGAATTACCTGATCGAAGCGGCCGACTACACTCCCGCCGATCCCGGATTCCTCGAACAATGGGGGCTCGATAATACCGGGCAGGACGGCGGGACTGCCGGCTGTGATATAAACGCCGCAGCGGCCTGGGACTTGGAGAAGGGCGCTACCAATCCGGTAACAGTCGCTGTGATAGACACCGGCATAGACCTCGGCCATCCCGACCTCACCGGAAAGCTGGTGCCCGGTTACAACTGGGCCGGGATCTCTCAAACGCGCTTTCAGCAGGAGACCCCACGGCACCTGGGCGACGCGCCGGAGCGGCAAAAGTTCGCCCAATCGATCAAGGGAACCGGGCAGCCGCTTTCAGATGTCGGATTGTGCCTGCGGAAGGAGGGAACACCGCTTCAATCCATTCATGTCTCCCTCAGATCCGACCTGGATAGTGCCGAATCAGCCTCCTTTGACATTATGTCGCACAAAGTAGCCGATATGAGGGCGGACATCTCCGGGTCCCTATCTCAGAGCATGACTTTGGAGAGCGGCCTTACTTACTATCTGGTTTTTGAGACTCTCAATAACGATCCCTCCAATTACTATTGCCTGTATGACAATAATGCGTCCCTCCCCGACCAGAGCGATCCCTACCTTGAGGGCATGCAGCACTCCTGGACGGGTTCCGCCTGGCAGGATTGCCCCGATAATGATTTCTACTTCCATACCAACGCCAATGCCTGTCCCCACGACGACAACGGCCATGGCACTCATGTGGCGGGGATAATAGGCGCCGAGGAGGGAAACGCAGAGGGGGTAGTGGGAGTGTCCTTCGGCGCCCGCCTGATGCCGCTCAAGGCACTCAACTCCAGCGGCGGTGGAACTTACTCGGATATCATCTCCGCCATCAATTATGCGGCCGGCAACGGGGCGAAGGTGATAAATATGAGCCTGACCGGAGCGAGCGCTTCAGAGGCGCTTCAGGATGCCGTGAATTACGCACACGCCCGGGGAGTAGTTATATGCGCTTCAGCCGGCAACAATGCGGGCGAAGACCTGAGGTACCCGGCTGCTTGTGAAAACGTGATAGCGGTGGGAGCTACCGACAACCTGGATGAAATCGCTAGCTGGTCGAACCACAACTCGCAGGTGGACCTCTCCGCTCCCGGCGTCGGCATCTACTCGACCATGCCCACCTACAATGCTGCGCTTACATCGCTCGGCTTCGCAAACGACTACGATTATGTCTCCGGTACCTCCATGGCCGCTCCCATGGTAAGCGGGCTGGCTTCGCTTATCCTGTCCGAGCAGCCGCTGAGCACCACCGCCCAAGTGGAGCAGTTCATGAAAGATAGTGCCTTAGACCTTGGCGCCGCGGGCAGGGATGATTATTACGGCTGGGGGCGCATCGACGCCTTTGAAGCCCTCGACAATATACCCATATTCCCAACGCTCGATTCGTTGACCGCCGCTTCCGGGATCACGGGCCAAGAATTGCGACTCACCGGTTCGGACTTCGGCGCGGCCAGGGGCAGCTCCTATGTTTCCTTCGGCGGCACGTCTGCGACGGCTTACGCTTCCTGGTCGAATACGAGCATCGATTGTAGTGTGCCTCCCGGAATAGGCGGCCCGGTACAGGTAACGGTCACAACTGCCTCGGGCACTTCCAATGCCCTTAGTTTTACGGTCACCCCGCATATCGATGCGCTCTCGGCGAATTCGGCCGCCGCTTCGAAAACCCTGGCCCTTTACGGGTCGGCTTTCGGATCGTCGCGAGGTAATTCCTATGTTTCATTCGGGGGAGTGCCCGCGGCCGCCTATACAGCCTGGCTGGATTCCTGCATTACCTGTCAGGTCCCTTCCGGGATCTACGGAGAGGTCGGAGTAACGGCGGTAATCGGGGGAACAGCCTCCAACAGCCTGACGTTTATCATAGAGGCTCCTCAGCCCACGCCCGAGCCTCCCAAGACCTGGTACCTTGCCGAAGGCTGCACCGCCGGCGGTTTCGAGACCTGGGTGCTGGTGCAGAACCCGGGCGAGGAAGCGGTGGACATCGACCTCACTTTTCAGACCGACAAGGGTGAAGTGCGGGGCCCGCATGAATCTATTCCCGCCCGCAGCCGCCTTTCTTTCAACCTCGCAAATTATGTGAAATCTTATAATGTCTCGACGATAGTCGTGCCGTCGGGTGGAGAGATCATCTGCGAACGGGCCGAATACGGCAACAACCGCGAATGGGGACACGATTCCATCGGTGCCACCC
>Ga0154740_116_pt13 | contig 7990 bp, 8 predicted proteins | sample Rifle2008BG16ft_FD_105748 | JGI IMG/M metagenome (GOLD analysis project Ga0154740, IMG submission 105748) | Candidatus Solincola sediminis RBG_16_55_12 | reverse complement strand
TCCTGCGTGGACAACAGCCGCATTCTCATAGCGCTCACGGCCATGGTCAACGAGGGAGGCCTGGGAGATGACATCAGCGACCTGCCGGCGGTGGGTTGCGCTCCCGAGTGGATGAGCGAGAAGGCCATCGCCATCGGACAATACTTCGTAGCCTCCGGCGCCGCGGTCGTGTTCGGCGTCAGCTGGCCGACCACCGGAAGCAAGAACGTGACCGACCTCCTGTTCGAGAAGTACAACGACATATACAAGAACTCATGGCATTTCGAGGCGGACCCGGAGAAGATGGTCGGCAAGCTGCTGACCTTAATCGACGGTAAGCGCGAGGCCCTCGGCATCTCGGCGAAGCGGGAGAGAGTGCTATACGACATGGCCATGCGGAGGGAGTTGAAAATCTAATGAGTAGGATAATCGCAACCGCAGCAATCAAGGGGGCCTACAAGGAGGTAGCCGAGGCCGAGCGTATGCTGGGCGAGGCCATGGAATCGGCCGGGGCGACCACGGCAGTAGAGTTCCCCAACACTGGTTATTACCTGCCCATCATCTATGCTCTCTCCGGCATGAAAGTCGAGAAGGTGGAGGATATGGCCAAGGCCCTCGGCCTGGCCAAGGATCTCCTTCCCCCGGTTCCGAGGGAGGGGCACTGGGTTCCCTACCTGGGCCATACCCTGGATGCCGGGATAGCCACGCTATTCGCCGGCGAAGTGATCGAGGGATGCAAGTACGTAACCAATCCGCCGGTCGACGACCTATGGTTGGGCGCGGCCGACGACGTAATCATGCGCGAGCGCGGGGTGGAGTTCGTGGACGGCACGGCCCCCGGGTTCTGCGCACTGACCGGTCTGGCTTCCACGGCCGAGATGGCCGACAAGATAGTGGTCGAATTGCTGGAGAAGAACCTCTATGTATGGATGTCCGGCCACATCAACGGCAAGACCATCTCCGAGCAGCTGGTCGAGAGAGAGCGGCAGCTCGGTTGGGACACCCGCATAGTGCCATACGGCAAGGAGATGTCCTCAGCGGTCTACTCGCTGGGGTTCGCAGCCCGCGCGGCCATGTCCTTCGGCGGCGCGCAGCCGGGCGACTTCTCCAAGGTGCTGCGCTACAACAAGAACCGTATATTCGCCTTCGTGCTGGCTCTCGATTACGTCGACGAGCAGAAGTACGCATATGCGGCGGGCGCCATCAATTACGGGTTCCCCACCATAGCGAACACCAAGATCCCCGAGATCCTCCCCACCGGCGTGTGCACCTACGAGCACGTAGTATCGGACGTAGCGGAAGAGGAGATCGTACAGAGGTGCGTCGAGGTAAGGGGACTCAAGATCCAGATCGCCCAGATACCAATACCGATGGCTTACGGTCCCGCTTTCGAGGGTGAGGTCATCCGTAAGGACGACATGTACATCCAATTCGGCGGCAACATCACACCCGCCTTCGAGTACGCGAAGATGAGGGAGATGGACGAAGTTACCGATGGCAAGATCGAGGTAGTGGGGCCCGAGATCGACGACGTCGAGCAGGGTACCGCGCTTCCCCTGGGTATCGTGGTCGAGGTGGCCGGGCGCAAGATGCAGGAGGACTTCGAGTCCATCCTTGAGCGCCAGATCCACCATCTGATCAACGGCGCCGAGGGTATATGGCACATGGGCCAGCGCGACATCGTCTGGACCCGCATCAGCAAGAAAGCCCAGTCCAAGGGCTTCAAGATCAAGCATTACGGCGAGATCATCCGCGCCAAGTTGATCAACGACTTCCCGTCAATCGTGGATAAGGTGCAGGTTACTATCTACACCAACGAAAAGGACGTGGAAGAGTGGGAGGCGACGGCGAGGACGGCCTACCGCTACCGCGACGAGAAGACGGCGGGCATGAGTGACGAGTCTGTGGACCTGTTCTACTCCTGCACGCTGTGCCAGTCGTTCGCGCCGACCCACGTCTGCGTGATATCGCCGGAGCGCCTCGGACTGTGCGGCGCCTACAACTGGCTGGACGGCAAGGCCGCCTACGAGATCGATCCCACGGGGCCGAACCAGCCGGTGAAGAAGGGCGATGTCGCGGATCCCGAGAAGGGAATCTGGCCGGCCATCAACGAGTTCGTCAAGGATAAGTCGGGCAACAACATTACCGACGTTCAGATGTACTCCATGATGGAAGATCCGATGACCTCTTGCGGCTGCTTCGAGGGTATCGTGGCCTTCCTGCCCATGTGTAACGGCGTCATGATCGTCAACCGCGAGTACACGGGGATGACCCCCTGCGGGATGGCCTTCTCCACGTTGGCCAACTCGGTCGGCGGCGGGAACCAGACCCCGGGCTTCATCGGCATCGGCAAGGTCTACGTCACCTCCAAGAAGTTCATCTCGGCGGACGGTGGCTTCCAGCGCATCGTCTGGATGCCCAAGGAGCTGAAGGAGACGCTCAAGGAGCAGTTGCAGAAGCGCTGCGAGGAGATGGGCGACCCCGACTTCCTGGACAAGATAGCTGACGAGGAAGTTGGAGTAGACGAGGATGCCATCCTCCCCTGGCTGGAGGAGAAGGGGCATCCGGCGCTCACAATGGACCCGATGCTTTCGTAAGAATAAAGCAAGGAGGGGAGCGACCCTCCCCTCCTTCTTCGAAAATAACAAAGTGGGAATTTATAAATTAGGAGGAAGGAGTGTAACGATGGGACTTTCGGGCTTGGATATCTTTAAGAAGTTACCCAAGACCAACTGCAAAGAATGCAACTTCCCGACTTGTCTCGCCTTTGCCATGAAGCTGGCGGCCGGGCAGGCATCACTGGACGATTGCCCTTATGTAACGGATGAGGTGCGGGCCGAGCTGGCCGAAGCGAGCGCGCCGCCGATCCGTGGCGTAACGGTTGGAGTCGGGGATGAGGCCTTCAAGGTTGGTGAGGAACTGGTGCTCTTCCGACATGAGAAGACTTTCTTCAATCCCGCGGTCTTGAGCGTAGTAGTGAGCGATGACATGGATGACGCCAAGGTCGATGAGCTGCTGAAGCAGGTCAATGAGTGCGAGCACGAGCGCGTGGGCGTGATCCTCAAGGTAGGGGCCGTTACGGTGAAGTCGGCGTCAGGCGATGCCGGCAAGTTCAAGGCTCTCATAGAAAAAGTGAAAGACGCGACCAAGAAGCCCATGATCCTCATGAGCGAAGATGTCGACGTTATGAAGGCCGGAGTCGAGGCAGCCGGGGATTCGAGGCCTCTGCTCTATGCCGCGACGGAGGCCAATGCCGATGCCATGGGCGCACTGGCGAAGGAGAAGGACCTACCGCTGGCGGCGAAGGCGGCCGATCTCGATAAGCTGGCCGAGCTTTCGGACAAATTGACCGGCATGGGCCTAAAGGACCTTATCCTGGACCCCGCGCCGCGCCAGGCCGGCCAGACCTTCAAGGATCTGGTAGCTCTCAGGCGAGCGGCTTTGAACGAAAAGTTCGTCGCCTTCGGTTATCCGACCATCACCTTTCCTTGCGAAGAGACCGATGACGAACTCTACGAAACCGCTTTGGCCGGAATGTACACCTGCAAGTATGGCGGAATCGTGAACCTCTCACATGCGGAAGCATGGAGGATGTACCCGCTGCTGGTGCTCGGCCTCAACATTTACACCGACCCCCAGCGGCCGATGGCAGTGGATTCCAAGTTCTATGAGATCGGCACCCCGGACGAGAACAGTCCGGTGCTGGTGACGACCAACTTCTCGCTCACCTATTTCATCGTTTCCGGTGAGATCGAGGGGAGCAAAATCCCGGCTTGGCTGGGAGTAGTGGACGTTGACGGGCAATCGGTGCTTACCGCCTGGGCGGCGGGCAAGTTTGTGCCTGAAGTCATAGCGAAGTTCATCAACACCTCGGGGATCGCCGACAAGGTCAAGCACCGCAAGTTGGTCATACCCGGTTACGTTGCCCAGATTTCCGGAGAGCTGGAAGAAGAGCTACCGGACTGGGAGATAGTCATTGGCACCAGAGAAGCGGCTGATATCCCGTCCTTCCTGCGCCAGCTGTCGAGCTAAGCTTGAGGCGGGATGAACGATACGCAACAGCTCAATGAATTAGACGGGTGCCAGGCTCAAACATTCGATTTAGGCACTGGGACAAAAAGTTTGATGGGTGCCAGGCCTACACATTCGGAAATGTGAAGGCACTGGGACGCCCACCAAATCAGAGGAGGAACTTAAGAGATGATAATCACCACATCGAAGCCCTTCGAGGAGGTCCTGCAGGAACTCGAGGGCGAGGACAAGGTGTTCATCGTCGGCTGCGGCCTGTGTAGTACCACCTGCGAGACGGGTGGAGAGGACCAGGTGGCCGAGATGAAAGCCAAGCTGGAGGCGGAGGGAAAGACCGTAACCGGCACCACCGTGTACGACGAGGTCTGCCACGAGCTCAACACCAAGCGCAAGTTCCGGGAGAACAAGGAGGCCGTAGGGGCGGCCGATAGTTTTCTGGTTATGACTTGCGGGGCCGGCATCCAGTCGGTACGTGAAGCCACGGAGCAAGCGGTTCACCCCGCCAATAACACCGTCTTCCTCGGCAACATTCTCAGGCAGGGGCAGTTCACCGAGAAGTGCTCCCTCTGCGGCGATTGCGTACTCGAGGACTTCGGCGCCATCTGCCCGGTGACCCGCTGCCATAAGGGCATCTTGAACGGGCCCTGCGGTGGCACCGACGAGGGCAAGTGCGAGACGGACAAGGAGAAAGACTGCGGCTGGACGCTCATCTACAACCAGCTGGACAAGATGGGCAAACTCGACCGCTTCCGCAAGATCTACGGGCTCAAGAACTGGCAGGCCAGCATGAAGCCCGGCAAGGTCATATTCGAGAAAAAGGGCGAGGGGGGTGAATAGGATGACGTTACTTATCAAAAAGCATACCAAGCCAGGTATCAAGGAGATCTTTGAGTCGGGCACGTTCCTGGTCAGCGGCGAGATCGGGCCGCCGAAGGGCACCGATATAGATGAGATGATCGAGCACATCGATCTGCTCAAGGACAAGGTCCACGCTATGAACATCACCGACAATCAGAGCTCGGTCATGCGTTATCCGTCCCTGGGCACCGCGCTCATCATCAAAGAGCACGGCGGCGAGCCCAACCTGCAGGTGACCTGCCGCGACCGCAACCGGATGGCCATCGAGGCCGATCTGCTTTTCGCCTATACGCGCGGAATCCGCAGCGTGCTCTGTCTCACCGGCGACTCTATACCGGTAGGCGACCATAAGGAGGCGAAGGCGGTATTCGACCTCGAGAGCGTGCAGTTGCTGCAGCTGATCAGCGGCATGGAAGCGGGCAAGGACACCGGCGGCAACGAACTGGGCGGCGGCGTCGAGTTCTACAAGGGTGCCATAGTCACCCCGGAAGCGCATCCCATAGAGCCCCAGATGATAAAATTCGAGAAGAAGATCGAAGCCGGAGCGCAATGGTTCCAGACCCAAGCCGTGTATGACATGGAAAACTTCAAGCGCTTCATGGAAGCGGCGCGCAAGATCAACGACAAGGTGAAGATCTGCGCCGGCCTGGTGCTGCTCACGAGCATGGGCGCCATCAGATACATGAACGCCAACGTACCCGGCGTGTTCGTACCTGACAATCTGGTGGAAGAGATGAAGGAGGCCCCCAAGGGCGAGGCGCTCAATACGGGGATACGCATCCTGGCCCGCCAGATTCGCCAGTGCATCGATGAGAAGCTCTGCGACGGCGTTCACATCATGGCCATCGGGAAAGAGGGCGCAGTGCCCAAGATTCTCGAAGAGGCCGGAGTGGATATAACGAAGATGTAGTAAACGGGGGCCTTTGCCGGCCCCCTTTTTTCGGAAAGGTGGGTCGCACATGTCCTTCGAACCTGCAGGGACAGCTATGGCTATAGGCAGCCTTCCCTACACCGATCCGCAGGAAGCGGTTGATGTGACCCTGAAGTACCTCTGGGATTGCCCGACGTGGCCGCAATTGCCGAATCGGGATTTCCGGGAAAACATGTACGCGCAGTATAGCGAGGGTCTGCCCGGGATCGTTGTCGATTCTGAAAGGCGCAAGGTCTATTGCGACACGACCGGGGATCTTCTGCAGGAAATCGAAGCTGTATACCAGGCTTACCTGGATGAGGATTATTCGAAGTTCGGCATAAGCCCCGATTACGCGGCCGGGCTGTATGCATTCGCCGACCGGGTCCAGTCAGAGGGCCGGACTTATCCTATCCTCAAGGGCCAGGTGACGGGCCCGGTCAGTTTCGGCCTTACCGTGCTGGACGAAAACAACCGGCCCATCCTTTACAATGACGATCTGGCGGGCGCGATGCTCAAGCTCCTCAATCTGAAGGCCCGCTGGATGGAGGCCTTTCTGCGGGAAACGGGAGCCGGCGAAGACGTGCTCATATTTTTCGATGAGCCCTACCTGGTTTCGGTAGGCTCGGCCCTGGTGGCTGTGAGCCCGGAGCAGGTGGTCGATTACATCAAGGAGTGCGCTGAGGGGCTAACCTGCCTGACCGGATCGCACTGCTGTGGGAATACGGATTGGACCTGGCTCTTTCAGTCGGGTCTCGACGTGGTCAATTTCGATGCTTACCAGTATATGGAAAGTATGGCCCTCTACCCGGGAGAACTCGCCAAGTTCCTGGAGGATGGCGGAACGCTCGCATGGGGGATTGTGCCCAACAACGAGCATATCCTGGAGGAGACTGCGGATAGCCTGGTTGCCCTTTTCGAGGAGGGAGTGAAACTTCTGGCCTCGCGGGGAGTCGACCCTGAACTGCTCCGCGAGAGGGCGACGATAACTCCGGCCTGCGGGCTGGAGGGCGTGAGTGGCGAGCTGGCGGCGAAGGCCTACGAGCTGACCGCCGCCGTCGCGGCCCTCCTCCGTGGCGAAGAGTAGGAGAAGGATTTGCAGAAAGCGGGAGAAAGGGAGCGGCATTATGATTGCCGCATGCCCAAGTGGTTGCACCAGCCGCTGCGGGCGGGCAGGAATCTCGCCGAGGTCGACGGGATCCTGAACGGCCTCGGCCTGCACACGGTTTGCCGCAGCGCCAAGTGCCCGAATCGTATGGAATGTTTCTCTTCCCGCACCGCCACCTTTCTTCTAATGGGCGATATCTGCACTCGCAACTGCTCCTTCTGCTCGGTGAATAAAGGAACGCCGCAGCCGCCGGATGCGGAAGAGCCAGTGAAGGTTGCCCGCGCGTCCGCCGCCATGGGACTTGAATACGTCGTTATGACCAGCGTAACCAGAGATGACCTGGAGGATGGAGGGGCGACTCATTTCACCGCCGCGATCGAGGCGGTGAGGGAAGAACTCCCGGCTGCGGGCATCGAGGTACTGACGCCGGATTTCCAAGGAAACAAGCGGTCTCTGGCGACTGTTCTCATGGCGGAACCGGACGTATTTAACCATAATATAGAGACGGTGGAGGAATTATATCCGCGGGTCAGGCCTATGGCCGCCTACCGTATTTCACTTTCCATCCTTGGTGCGGCGCGCACATTCTCGCCGCGGATCAAAACCAAGAGCGGATTGATGGTCGGCCTCGGCGAAACCCGCGAACAATTGCACCGCACGTTTAACGATCTGGCCGATGTCGGGTGCGGAATCCTGACATTGGGCCAGTACTTGAGGCCGTCACGGGAACAGCTGAAAGTGGAAAGATTCGTGTCTCCCGGCGAGTTCGAGGAACTGGCGGGGGACGCCAGGGAGGCGGGGATTCCGGTCGTCGCCTCGGCGCCTCTGGTCAGGAGTTCCTACCGGGCGGGAGAACTCGTGCATAGGAAATAATCGTGGATCGTCGCGTCGACCACAAGAAGAACTAAGGAGGAACAAATGCTCGTCATCGGTGAAAAGGTCAACGTAATGATGAAGGCAATCGGCCAAGCGATGAAAGATTTCAACAAAAAACCCATCCAGGAGATGGCCTTGCTCCAGGTTGAGGGAGGGGCTAACTGGCTGGACATAAACCTCGGTCCGGCGACGAAGCAAGGGCCGGAGCGTATGAAGTTCGTGGTGGAAGC
>Ga0154740_112_pt2 | contig 8262 bp, 4 predicted proteins | sample Rifle2008BG16ft_FD_105748 | JGI IMG/M metagenome (GOLD analysis project Ga0154740, IMG submission 105748) | Candidatus Solincola sediminis RBG_16_55_12 | reverse complement strand
TGCGCCTGGGCCGGCCGGCGTTGGCGAAGACGGCAAGGGAGAGGGCAATATTCCTGAACAAGAGGAGCGGGCGGCTTTCCAGGCAGGGGACCTGGGGGTTGGTAAAAAAATACGCGGGACGAGTCGGGCTGCGAGATAAAATGACTCCTCATACCCTCAGACACAGTTGCGCGACCCACTTGCTGGAGAACGGTGCCGACCTTCGATACATTCAGGAACTCCTCGGTCACGCAAGCATAAGCACCACCCAGATATACACTCACCTGAGCAAAGGAAAAATCAGGGAAGCATATCTCAAAGCGCACCCCCACGCCTCAACATCAACACTATAAGCTAAATAATGTCAGCACTACATAATAATGCTTGAAGGTATTATCATTAATTAAATTGCCGGTTTCAGGTAACCATTCGCCGAGGAGTTTGTTATTACTACGGATGATTGGAAATAATACTCAAAACAAGCGCAAGTTGAGCAAGCATTCTCAGATATAAAAGCCGGCAATAGTCTTCGGGGGTTCCCATAGTCAAGGAGATGGAAAGCATGCCAGCGAAATCCGGGATCAGAGACTATGCGATTAAGAAAACCATTAACGGTCTCATCTTCGTCCTTCCCAGCGTCTCTGATGAAAAGCTGCTTTCCTTTGCAGAAAAATTCGTGGGCACCATAAAATGGCCTGATGGGCAGGAGTGGGTTCGTTCCCTTATCCTTCAGCTGAAAAACCGCCTGCCTGAACTAAACAAAAACGTTCGGCACGGCGCAATAAATTTCTTAACCGATGCTCTTTTCTACAAATCAAGAGTGAGGGATGCATTCAAGGAAAAGAATGGTTTCGGTCCGCCGTTGTTGATGGTAATCAGCCCGACCATGCGATGCAATCTAAGGTGTGTTGGCTGTTACGCCGGTATGTACTCCAAGAATGATGACCTGCCGGTAGAGGTGCTCGACCGCATAATCAACGAAGGCAAGGCGATGGGGACCTATTTCAATGTTATCTCAGGCGGTGAACCTTTTTATTATAAGCCGCTCCTTGATATCTTTCGCAGGCACTCCGACGTAACCTTCCAGGTATATACCAATGGCACTCTTATCGATAAGGATCTCGCACGCGGAATAGCGGAACTCGGTAACGTCATACCCTGCATCTCGGTTGAGGGCTACGAGAAGGAGACCGATGCCAGGAGGGGCGAGGGCGTTTACGCAAAGGTCATGCAGGCCATGGACAATCTGCGTGAGGCAGGGGTGCTTTACGGTTTCTCCGCCACGGTGACCCGCTTCAACAACGATATGCTTAGCAGCGAGGATTTCGTGGATTACTACATGAATGAAAAAGGCTGCTTCCTGGGCTGGTATTTCCAATACATGCCAATTGGTACTCGGCCTTCGCTCGATCTTATGACAACCCCCGAGCAGCGCATCCAACGATTGGAGCGTGTATCAAAGATCAGGCGTGAGAAAAAGTCGCTAATAGCCGATTTCTGGTGTGATGGACCGCTTGTCGGTGGGTGTCTGGCCGCCGGGAGGAATTACCTGCACATTAACCAGAGCGGGGACGTCGAGCCCTGCGTATTCGCTCATTTCGCCGTGGACAATATAAAGGATAAGTCGCTTGAAGAAGCGTTGAAATCTGATTTCTTCCGCTCGATACGCGAGCGCGCACCATACCATCCGAATCTACTGAGGCCTTGTATGATCATCGACCATCCTTATGTATTAAGGGAGTGCGTGGCCGGGAGCGGCGCTTGCCCGACCCACCCCGAAGCGCAGGGTATCGTCACAGATCTGGCGGACGACCTTGACCGGTACGGGGAAGAGTACGGCCGCCTGGCTGATGAGATCTGGATGGAAGACTACCAGGAGGAAGCCGTCGAAGCCGGCCAGGGTGCGTAGTCACCTGGATAATAGTGTAGGGCCGCCTTCTAGGGCGGCCCTTCTTCGTTTTCATCTCTTACAATGACACCCATTTAAGAGAGAGTTGCATTAATCAGAAACCAGGATCTAGGGATTACTTCGGGAACTTCGCAATGACAACTACTTTCGTCTGGTCGAGCATGGAATGTTAAAATAAAAAGGAAGGCGATTGTAGCAAAAGGATGGTGGCGTGAGCGGTATCTCAAAGAATAATATCCTGGCAGGAGTAGTGCTCCGGTTGATGGCGGCAAACTTCAATCATCGTTCTTCTCTCAAGGAATATCTGAAGGGTAATGGCTCGTGGTTCGATTTCGGTATCGGTTTTCGCAGTGAGGACGGCCATATCGAGCGGGCCATGATAGTAAAAGACGGCAAACTCAAGGTTAAGAGAAGAATTCCTTCCAACATCGATGCGAGCATGATTCTTTCCAATGACAAAGTGCTCATGGATATTCTTAAGGCGCCTCCCAACGAACTCATGAACATGCTCTTGAAGAGCAAGTACCGGGTCGAGGGAAACCTCAGCTACCTCACCCTCTTCAACTTCTATATAGCGCAGCTCACGGGCAAACGAACCAAGAAGGTCGTGGAGAAAGTGAAGGAAGAGGACAAGGCGGAACGCCTGCGGCAGGCGCCGCATCTCGACCCCCGGCTCAAGGAGGAGATGGCCAGGAGGCGAGGGGAGAGAATGCGGGGTGAGAAGGTCGACTCGGGAGTAAAGTACTTAAAGGACCCTTACCTCTCGCAATTCCGCCTGGAGGAATTTCCCAGGCTACAGAAGTTCCTCGATATCCATTTCACCACAATGCCTGAAATATGCCATGAGCGTCCCAAATTGTTGACAGACTGGTTTATGGAAAACGGCTTCGAAATTGATAAGCAAGGCGAGCCATGGTTCCCCGAACTGCGGCAGGGTCACGCCTTTAAATACCTCATGGAGAATCGTGAACCTATCCTAAGAAAGGACGACCTCATCGCAGGCACCACTACGGCAAAGGAAATAGGCGTCGTTATTTATCCCGATACACATGGAACTTTGATATGGTCCGAACTCCTCTCAACGGCCGATCGCGAGCTCTTCCCTTACAAAACCTCGAAAGAGACCCTCGAAGTGCTGCACCACGATGTATTTCCTTTCTGGATAAAGCGCAACTGCAGGGAATGGGTGAGGGAACGATACAACCAACCTCTTTCACAAAAACTTGACGAGCGCTTCGCTGTCTACTTCATGTGGAAGACGGCGGCGCTGTCTCATACCATTGCTGATTTCCCCAAGCTGCTGAAGCTAGGCACCAAAGGCTTCATTGCGGAAATAGAGGAAGAGCTGGTAAAAGATGCCAGTGCCGGCCGGGAGAAACAAAAAACCTTAGAAGCCATGATCCTATGCCTCGAAGGAATCGCCACATATGCTCGCAATCTATCCAAAGAAGCGGCCCGCCTGGCGGAAGCAGAGGAGAACGAGAGCAGGAAAAAGGAACTGGAGAAGCTGGCGGAAACTTGCGCCAAAGTTCCCGAGAATCCGGCTGAGACCGTAGATGAAGCGGTGAATGCAATCTGGATAGTCTGGGTCGGCCTGCATATGGAAAACACAAATGCGGGCCTCTCTCTCGGCCGTATGGACCAATGGCTGCAGCCCTATTTCGAGGCGGACATTTTGCCTTTGAGAAAAAAGAAAGAGAGGGAGGAATACATAAAGCATGTCATCGAGCTTATCGGCTGCTTCTACATGCGCTGTACCGACCATCTGCCTCTCATTCCCGATATCGGAAACTACCTCTTTGGTGGCAGTTCTTCGGACCAGGTCATAACCCTGGGCGGGGTGACACCGGAGGGTAAAGATGCGGTAAACGACATGACTTATATATTCCTCAAGGTGACCGAACTACTCAATATCCGTGATCCCAACGTTAATGCCCGCTTCAGCCCCGAGGTAAGTTCCGACACGTACCTCAAACGACTCTGCGAGGTGAACCTGATAACGGCGGCCACTCCTTCAATGCACAATGACCAGGCGGTCATGGACTCGCTTGCCGAATTTAATTATCCGATTGAGGATCTGCGGGACTGGTCCGCGACCGGATGCGTAGAACCGACGCTATGCGGAAAACATATCGGGCATACCAATTGCATGATGATGAATATGGTGGCGGCTCTGGAAATGGCCTTAAACAACGGCAAACATCCCCTTATGAACTGGGAGGTTGGACCGAAGACAGGGAGCATAGAAAAGGAGGAGTTCGCCGGCTTCGAGGACTTCCTTCAGGCTTTCGAAACCCAGTTCAAATTCCTTATCGATAACTCAGTCGCGTACAACAACATGTTGGGGGAAGCTCACAGCGTACTTCGGCCGACGCCCCTCCTGTCCGCCATGATCTCCAACTGCATCGAAAAAGGCGTCGATGTCACAAAAGGGGGCGCCAAGTATAATTCATCAGGAGCTGCTTGTATTGGTCTGGCCGACATAACCGATTCGTTGATGGCGATCAAGAAGCTGGTCTATGATGATAAAAGAATAAGCTTTAAACAGCTCAAACGGGCGATTGACACAAACTTTCAGAATGATTCGGTGCTTCATGCCACCATCACCAACAAAGTGCCGTTCTTCGGCTCCGGAAACGATGAGGCCGTTGAGATGGCTACCCGGGTCGCCCGCTTTGCCCATGATACTTTCGGGGAGCACCTCAATTTTCGAGGCGGCAAATACACGTCCGGGTTCTGGTCCATGTCCAACCATGTGGCCTTCGGCACCCTAACCGGTGCGTTGCCCTCGGGAAGGTTCGCCGGCAAAGCATTTACCCCCGGACTCACACCTCAGGCGGGTGCCTCTAAAAACCTGCTGGATAATATCCGGGACGTGGCAAGGCTCGATCCCCGCAACATGAATAATAACATTGCCTTTAACATAAAAGTCGTACCGGGTGCGCATGACAGCCACGAGCGCATCGTCGAGAGCATGTATGCATACGCCAAGACATATTTCGAGTTGGGGGGCATGCAGATGCAGATGAATGTGGTCACCTCCGATCTGCTGCGTGATGCTATGGCTCATCCCGAGGACTACCGCAACCTGCTGGTAAGGATTTCCGGTTATAATGCCTATTTCGTGACATTAAATCGCGATCTTCAGATGGAGCTCATCGAAAGGGCTGAATATAGGATATAGCGTGCAAATAATGCAAACACCAACGGAAGCGAACAAGACTGGAGAGCCGAAGGCTCCTTTAATTCTGGAAATAAAAGGCAACTCTCTGGATGACGGACCCGGCATCCGGACGGTTATTTTCTTCAAGGGTTGCCCGCTTACCTGTTCCTGGTGCCATAATCCCGAAGGTAAGAGCGCCGCGCAAGAAATAGCCTTCGATCCCGAGCAATGCATCGATTGTGAGAGGTGTCTACCCGTATGCAAACGAGGAGCACTCGAACCAAATAACCCCTATTTCGTAAACCGGGACGTTTGCAATCTGTGCTTCGATTGTATTGAAACCTGCCCGACAGGAGCCTTATCGAGGGTCGGAAAGCATATGGAAGTGGACGCGGTAGCGGCCGCGATCGAGGAGGACATGCCTTTCTTCCGGATATCGGGAGGCGGAGTCACCCTCTCCGGGGGAGAGCCGCTTCTTTTCATGGATTATGTCTCACTTCTCCTCGAGAAGCTGAAGAAAATAGGCGTGCATACGCTTATCGAGACCTGTGGATACTTCAGCTTCAAGGAATTCAATATAAAGATCTTGCCTTGGATCAAAACCATATACTTCGACCTTAAGCTTTTCGATGCCATTGAACACAAGGAGCACTGCGGTGTAGATAACTCATTGATATTGGAGAACTTCGAGAAACTACGCCGAGCTCAAGCAAGAAGTGGCATCGAACTTCTCGTGCGCATCCCCCTCATCCCCGGAATAACCGCGACCGACGAGAACCTTTCTCGAATAGCGGCATTCCTCAGGAAGAACGAATCATCCCGGGTCGCCCTGCTCGAATACAATCCTCTCTGGATGGAGAAGAGCCGCAAGATAGGTCGTGAAAACGCCATCGCTCTCAATGGATCCATCACGGCATGGATGAAGGCGGCCGAGGTGGAGCGCTGTCACGAAATCTTCGAAGGTTTCGAAATAGTCTAGTTGAGTCCCGCTTCCTGATCTCTGTGCTGAGCCTTGCGCTCCATGCGGTTCGCCTGCCATGCCAGGATGGACGGCAGCACCAGCAGCGAAGAGAGCAGCGCGAAGGTGAGGGACAGGGCTGTTATTCCGCCGAAACGCTTGAGAAACACCATATTGCTGATTGCAAGGATTGCGAATGCGCCGGCCGTGGTGATCGCAGCCGCAACCAGGGCTTTACCCACGTTGGCGACTGTTAGCCGGATGGCTTCATCAACCGGCATGCCCTGATGCCATTCCTCACGGAAGCGATGCGTGATGTGAATGCCGAAGTCTATACCCGCGCCGATTACCAGCGATGAAACCATGACGGTCATGAAATCGAGGGGCCATCCCAAGAGGACCAGGACACCGATCTCGAGAGCGATGCTTATGAAGACGACGCTGGTCGCGGCAAGTCCGAAGATAAAGGAATGGAAGATCAGGATGACAATTAACGCACAGAGAATCAACGCAAGCCCCGAGGTCTTCAACTGGGTAGGCACGAGCGAGCCCAATACATCAACCATCATGACCGGCATTCCGCTGTAGGTCATGGTTATCTGCGAATTCTCGGTTACAATTTCCGCACCCGAATCACGCATGATGTGGGTTATATTTTCCATATCCGTTTGGGTTCCCTGCACGACCCTTATATTAATGATGGCGACCTGGGCTTCCTCGTCGACGAGGCGCAGGCTGCTTCCACTAGAGCCGTTCTGTAACTTCATCAAGGAGGCCACAACTTCGGCCTTGCTACTCGGGATGGTTCCCTGATTGGCCGTATAGACGATGTCCGCGATGCTCAGTACTTTTTGTCGCTCGATGACCGGTTCTCCCTTGTCCGTCAGGTAATCGCTCGATGCGACCTTATCCTCGTAGGCGAGCATTGACCTCAGGTTTGCAGGTTGCAGTATATCGCCCTTGACCAGCACATATGCCACATTTTGCCCGCCGAAACGATTGTTTATCTCGTTCATGGCAACCATGGAGGGCATGTCCTGGGGCATCATCTTGGCCATATCGACTTCGGTGGAAATATTAAGTCCGAGAAAGAAGCAGCCAACGAGAACAAGCAGTGTGACTATTCCGACTATTGCCCTATGGTGTTCGGAGAGGACGGCGATCTTTGCAAGCGATTTATCGAGCCAGGATTCCTTATTACGGTCTATCCTTTTCTCATTCTTGCGTGCCCATTTCTGCTGAGCTTTCGGGCGGCGATCGCGGAGCACGATTGTCGCCGGAAGCAATGTGACCGCCAAAAAGAAACTGAACATTACGCCCGCGACACAGAGCATTCCGAACTGAATGATCGGTGGCATGTTGGAGATGCCGAAGGAGGCGAATCCGAAGGCGGTGGTCGCCGCGGTGAGGAAAACGGCGACGCCGACCGTGACGACGGCAGTAATGATTGAAGTATGGGTATCGAGCCCCTTTCTTTTTTCTTCGTAGTAGCGGGACATAACGTGAATAGCGTAGGCGACATCGATTCCCAGAAGGAGGGGCATGATCGATACGCTGGCATAGGTAAAGGGGAACCGCAGCCAGCCGGACAAGCCCATGACCCAAACGATGGTGACGAGGATGACCATCATGGTGAGCAAAACGTCTGAGACGCGCCGGAATGTGAGGAAGAGGACCAGGAGTATGAATAAAAAGGCCAACATGAATAGGAAACTAGTATCCTTCATCATGCGTTCATTGGAATCGCGGTTCTGTATCGCCTGGCCGCTTTCGTACACTTTGAGGCCCGCCACCTGGCCGAAGTAATCGTTATTCACTTTTTCGAACGGACCGACCAGTTTGATCTGGTCGTTCGTGGTTGTATCGGAGTTCACGGTCGTGGAAATCAGGATTGCTTTGCCATCAGTTGAAATTCCCTGTATTCCTGCACCGGAAATTCCCATCTGCATTGCCCGTTCGGTTGCATATTCGATATTGATATTGATCTGATTGACCAATTCGTCGTCGCTTAAGCCGGCTAAGTGCTGTAAGAGTGGTTCCGGAGTCGCCGGAAGTGGCTGGCCGGGAGGAAAATAATACATCTCGTCCAACGGCGTAGACACAGAGATGATGAAGGTCCCCCAGATATCGGGCTGAGTTTCGAGATATGCCTTGTAGCCGGCAGCCTTTCGCAACATAGCCGGATCGAGAGATTTGTCGGATTCAAGCAGTAGCTGCTCCTCCATTGTGCCGCCGAAGAGATCGTTGCCTTCT
>Ga0154740_131_pt1 | contig 8273 bp, 7 predicted proteins | sample Rifle2008BG16ft_FD_105748 | JGI IMG/M metagenome (GOLD analysis project Ga0154740, IMG submission 105748) | Candidatus Solincola sediminis RBG_16_55_12 | reverse complement strand
CTGCTTTCTTCGCTAGCCAGCCCTGCCATCGCAGCCGCCGAGGCTCGCCTGGCCGCGCGGGTAGAGAAAAAGCGCAAGAGGAAAATTATGGAAAGCGCACAGAATATCGCGGAAGAAGCTGCCAAGGCTTATCCCTCCTGGTTGACTATCTTGCGAATAAAAACGAAGGCGGTGGCATTCAGCGTAAGCGCGACGAGGATGATCAGGTTGCCGCTTGGTGTGGAAAGCAGGGGCTGCAGCGACTTGGGATTGAGCGCCCCTTGAATCAGGAGAAAGACCACGGGCAGCGCCGAGACGAGGTAACCCGATGCACGGCTCTGAGAGGTGAGTATTCTCGCTTCCCGCCTCACGTCAATGCCTTCCGCGGCGCGCTTTCGCAGGCGTTCCAATATGCGCGGCAAGTCACCGCCTTTGCCGTGCAACAATCCCAGCACTGTAAAGCTAAGCTTTAAAGCAGGCGTTTGAGTCCCGACCGCGGCCTTCGTCAACGTCTCCTCCAAGCCGGATCCCATGCGCAGTTCCTTGAGTATCGCGACCAGCTCGCTCCGCATTTCGTCACCCAGGTCCCCGGTGGCGAGCTCGAGCGACTGTTGCAAGGAAAGCCCCGAACGCAAGGACTGTATGAGGGAATCAATGAATTCCACCATCTGCTCCTCTTTTCGCGCTCGGGATTTCCGCTCTCGATATCCCTTGAGTAACCGGTCCCCCAATTTCAGAACCGGCCAGGGGAGGATGGCGAGGAGGGGATTGGTGGTGAAGACGAAGACCGCGAATCCTATACCGAAAGTGGTTGCGAACCTGACCGGCCCCGGGAGCCCGGCAAGATCCGGCAAGTGGAAGGAGCTGAAAAAGCGATGAGGAGATCTCTCCTCCGGTTTGCGCGAGGGAGCGCCCGTGAGCAGATCCTGTATCTTTTCGCTCCTGAGTTTCGAACGCGAAAGCCTCAAGCATATCAAGCTCGCCGAAACGAACAAGATCGGAATGACGCTGTTTATAATCGCCAATGTCTTACCTTTCGGGCGAGAACCGCGTCGAGGAGGTGGGAGGCGTATCGGCAGAATAATCGATTAGATGAAATTCACCAGTTGAGCTCCTGTCCATTACCGATATCTCCGACACCCTGCGTTTCCCGGTCGCGCCCCTCTCGAGATGGACCAGAACATCAATCGCTTGCGCCAGCTGTTCCCTTATAGCTCTGGAGGGCAGGCCGATTCCCGAGGTAAGGGCCATGGTCTCCAGGCGGCTCAGAGCGTCATAAGGGGAGTTTGCGTGGACCGTAGTTATCGAGCCGCGATGTCCGGTATTCAAGGCTTGAAGGAGATCGAGTGCCTCAGGACCTCGTACCTCTCCTATGATTATGCGGTCGGGGCGCATGCGAAGCGCATTGCGAAGCAGATCGCGAAGGGTGATCTCACCGCGCCCTTCCAGGTTGGGGGGCCTGGTTTCGAGCGGTATGACGTGCGACTGCTGCAGGCGAAGTTCCGCCGCATCCTCCAATGTAATAATGCGCTCGTTGGCGGCGATGGAAGAAGAGATGGCATTGAGGAGCGTAGTCTTTCCCGTGCCGGCGCCGCCCGATATTACGATGCTTTTCTTCTCCCGGACGCTTTTCTTAAGGAAGTCCGCCTGCCGGGAGGAAAGAGTCCGCATTGATTCCAATTCCTCGATCGTATAAGGATTGCTGCGGAATTTTCTGATGGTGAGAACCGGGCCGAGAAGGGAAAGGGGCGGGAGTATCACGTTGACCCGAGAACCGTCCGGTAACCTGGCATCGATGTATGGAGAAGCCTCGTCCACATGAAGGCCGAGAGGACCTATTATGCGGTCGATCAACCGGTATATCTCATCGTCACCCTCGAGGGAGATCTCCGACGGCAGGATCACCCCATTTTTTTCGATATACACCCGAGCAGGATCGTTTACCATTATTTCGGTTATTTCCTCGTCCCGCAGCAATGATTCCAGTTGGCCGAAACCGAAGACCTCGTCCAAAAGTTTTTGCATCATGTCCTGCATTTCGGAGGGATTCAATATGAAACCCTCTTCCCACACCGCTTCACGGGCGGCCCTCAAGACCAGCTTCCTCTTCTGGCCCGCGTCATCCGCCGGCAAAGTGGCGTAATCGCTCGCAGGCAGCTTTTCTCTGACCCGTTCCTTCAGCTTTATATAAGCTTCCTTCATGAACCCCGCTCCTCCACAGCCACTTCTTGATGGCGCCCCCGAAATGCCTTAAAGCTTTTTCTTCCGCTTGTCCTGCATTCGCCCGGAATCTCGAATCCCAAAGCGGTCACGGCACGGATGGCCGCTCTTCCAAGATTCGAATCGAGGCGGGGAATCTGTCCGAGTTCGGCAAAGTCCCGGCCGTGGCGGTCGTCTTCGGGTAGGCAAGCAAGCAGATCGAGCCCCGTTGCCCGTGCGATTTCATCCGGTCCGAGGGCGTGATGTGACCCGCAGCGGTTGAGGATCAATCGCAGCCGTTCTCGTTCCAGCCCGCTCCTTCCAATGAAAGAGACTTTCCGGCGGGCGCAGTTCGCGGACAGGGTGTCGGGAAGGGAAACCAGAATCACGGTCGGGTTATGGTGGAGCAGGGTCAGGAAATCCCTTCCCAGGCTCCTTCGAAAGTCCATAATCACGACATCGAAGAGAAAGAGCATATTTCTCAAGAAAGGCGCCCGCAATGCTTCCTCGATTTCGACGCCTTCGAGGGAGCGCAGGCCGTAGGGGAGCAGATAGAAACCCGATGGCTGCCTGTTTACCGACGCTCGGATCAAGTCCCAAGATATATCCTCCGCGATGGGAAGCAGGTCCATGAGGCTCTTACCATCTTCCCCGTTCTTGATATGCAGGAGTTGCGACAGTTCGGCATCCATGTCCATGAGAAGCACGCGCTGTCGCGAAGAGGCTAGTGCCGAGGATAGCAGGCAGGACAGCAATGTGCTTCCCACGCCACCCTTACACCCGGTTACGATCAGAAAGCGTGAGGCATCTCGAGCGCTCTTGATCGTGCCGTTGCCCGGAAAGCCGGCAGGAGAGTTTGATGAATATAGTTGGACTTTTTCCCTCATCTGCCGAAATAATTCTTCGCTGTCCATATCAGCGATATTGATGATGCCGCAATAGCGCAGAGGTTGGCGCAGCGCCTTCATCATGTCCTCCGCCTTCCACTTAACCTCGAGGCCGTAAAGCAGAAACGATAGCGGGTCTCCGAGTCTATTCAATGCCTCTCCCTGCAGGGGGTTCGCCATGAGGTCTTCCAGGATGGAAGGTGAAATCAGCAGGACCCGGGGGTGAAATCTCTCGAGGAGCCTTATCAGGTCCGCGAGTGAGCGAGCCGCGCCGCAGAAATCGAGGAGAGGGTGGCCCTCTACAAGATCTATAGCCCGGGATCCGGTTTCCCCGCTTTGCAGGGCGATTGCCACCGATATCTGGTTCATAACGGGCCTCCCATCATCCCTAATTAATTAGTCATATTACATAACTATTATAACTAGGTCAAGTATAATAATATGAAGATATATTAAAAAGCAGGAGGGAACCACGGTGCTATCATTACCGTCTTCCTCATTGAAAAAGCAGTCAGCATTGTGATAAAAAAAGGCCAGCGCATAAGCGGTTTTAGTGATGGGATGAATTTAGTGCGAATCATGTCATTTAGGATTGGCGTATTGCTCCTCGCGGTCTTGATCGCCTCGAGTGTTCTTGCCGCTCTTCTTTCCGGATGCGGCGGTGGAACTCAGGCCGACAAGATGAGCATCGAGGAGGTCTGGTCCCGGGCGGGCAATACGGAGAAGAAAGTAAATTCCGAACATATGGAGATGGCTATATATTACGAAAACACGAAGTACGGCGGCGGGCAGATGCAGAGCTTGATTATCGATATCAGCGGCGATGATTTTCATTTGCAGAACCTGCTTTTCGGTACCGTTGTCTCAGAGGACATCCGGGTGAACGGTAAGAGCTACAGCAAGCAGGCCGGCAAAAACGCCTGGACGGAAGTCCAAGCGGTGGCAAGCGATAATTCGACTTCCGAGGTGATCTCTCAATTTCTCCAACTGCCGGCCATGGCGAGCTCACAAGAACGGCTGGGGAAGGAGATGTTGGGCGATCTCGAGACCCAGCACTACCGTTTCATCCTGAGTCCTGAAGCAGCCGTCAATATGTTTCCTCCGACACCCCCCGCGGATTTTTCCAGCACCTCCGGAGGCGAGGTCGATGTCTGGATAACAACGGACGACTTCAACATGGTCCGGTATGAACTGGTCATCCGCAATGTAAAGATCACCGATGAGATAGGGACCGGCGACATAAGATTCCTCGTGAACATCAGGGACATAAACAAGCCCATCGATATTAAGCCGCCGTCCTAACAGCTAAGGGTCGTCTTTAGGCAAATGGGACGAATGCTTCGCGATTAACCCCCGTGGCCCGCTTCTTTCGACTTCATTATTATATGCATCCTTACGATATAACTGGACGATGAAGAATAAAATATTACTGATCGTGTTCTTGAGCGTGGCCCTGGTGGCCGCCATCTGTCTGCTGCTCTTCTTTCTGGCCCCCAAGGGAAAAATTACCATAGGCGAGGGCAACTGGCCTTTGCCCGCAGGGAATGCAGCCCATTCCGCTTATTTGCCCTTCGCACCAGTTGCGCCCTTGAACGAGAGGTGGGATACCCGGCTCGAGGGAGAGCTGATAGCCCCACCCGCCGTCTCGGCGGATCGTATATACGCTTGCTGCGAGGGCGGGATTGTATATTGCCTGGAGTTGGAGAGTGGCCGGCCGGTTTGGAGATATGATGTTCGAGGCCGGATAACTTCCATGCCCGGCCTCTGCCAGGATGGCGTGCTGTTGAGCACTGACGATGGGAGAGTGGTGAAAGTCGGGCCGAGCGGCGACTTGAAATGGCAGGCGGAGGCGGGAGGTGCCGTGCGCTCGACGGCGATTCCCACCAAGGACAGAGTCTATTTCGGGTCTTCAGACGGTTATCTCTATTGCGTATCCCTGAAGGACGGCTTGAAGCTCTGGTCACATGCGGCCGAGGGCCCCATCGACGTCTCGCCCTGTATATATGAAGACCAAGTGATCGGGGTCTCTTACGAGGGAGACCTCTTCGCCCTCGATTCGAAAGACGGACGGCTCAATTGGACCTTTCGCTCACATATGATCCCGGCTGTTTTTCCATGTGCCGATAATGGCAAAGTTTTCCTGGCGACCGAATTTAGTATTCACTGCCTTGATTCCCAGAGCGGCACAATCCTGTGGGAGCAAGAAACGGGCCCGAATATTATTGCCAATCTCGCGATAAGAGGAAATCAGATAGTCGCGGCAAAGGGCGGGAACGGTCAAGACAGTACTTTGATTTCTATGGATTCCCGAACTGGAGATCCTCTATGGAGCCGCTCCTGGGGTGGGTCGGCTGATTGGATCTGGCTGATATCCACCAATCAGGATGTCTACTTTGCGGCTCCGGGCTATCTACTGGCCGTGACGGTCGACGGCGGGACGCCGTCTCTGGATCATCAGCTGGAAGGGATTCTCCCTGAAACGTTTGCCGCAACCCGCAACCTGATTCTCATCGCCGCGGATAATCGCAAACTCTACTGCTTCGGCCAGTAAGGGGCCCCATGGGCTCCGCCTTGGCATTAAAGGTATTAGGTCACGAGTACGAGATAGTTGGGTGAGGCAGACGGTGCCGAATGAAGATTCAATCCTAGGAAAGGAAGGCTGATGAACACGAGGACAGGAAGGGCAGCCGTTATTTCCATCGCTATTTTGCTGGTTGTGACTTGCCTTCTGATTCTCCCGGGTTGCGGTGGGGAGAAGGGCGTCGGCGACATATGGCAAAATATGTTAAAAGCTGATAGGACGATAAGATCCATGCATATGGATATAATTATGTCCTATGAGAATACGAAGTTCGGCAGCGGGCAGATAGAGGGAACCGCGGTGGATATAAGCGGAGACAACGTCCATCTACAGAAATATATATTCGGCCTGGATTTTGCGGAGGTTGTCCTGGTCAATGGAAAGCAATACAGCCGGACGATGGGAAGCGACAAGTGGACCGAAACGGCTGTCAACATCAGTGCGCAATCATACGCCGAGACAGGGATCAGCAACCTGCCGGCATTGTCTTCCTCGAGTGAAAACCAGGGTGTTGAGACTCTCGGCGGAGCGAGTGCGTATCACCTTACCTTCACCATTCCGCCTGAGAACGTGAACTCCGTTTTCAGCAGTGTGCCTGCCACGGAGTTGGCGGCGAATGGCGGAGCCAAGGTTGATGTATGGATAGACAAGGACACGTTCTTCACGCTCAAGTACGAGGCCCTGATAAGCAATGTTTTGATCACTCAGCAAATCGGCTATGCGGATCGTCGCATGGTAAATACCGTGAGTAAGATCAACGAAGATATAACCATCAACGCTCCAATCTAAGATTTCTTGGGCTCGGCCTTAGTGAACGCTGATCTCCCCTTGTGTTCAGAAACTATTCGCCCTGTTACAACGATGTAACTAAACAGTTACGTTTCCGTTGACTTTTAAACATCCTGTATAAACGCTGCTTAAGGGGCTCTCGATAAAGTTACTGAAAGAAGCTACAGGTTGTGGCGGTGGCAGATTTCAAGCAAGGCTTTATTCAGTTAGCGACAATAACGCAATCCGGGGACACAAAAGATGGCAAGAACAGGAAGCAAGAACGGGAAGCTAAGGAACGTTAAGGAGCTACCCCGCCCGGTAACGGTGGTTGAAACGCCGGGCATTCCTCTTCGCTCCCACTTCGCCATTTTTAAAAATATGACTATCAGGGCCACTTTCTATTACCCGGAAACAAAAGGGTAGGGGGAGATCGAAATGCTAAATAGGAATGTGCAGCGAATACTCAACATCATGATAGTCCTTCTCTTGGCCGGCTTCGTCGGATTCGGGGCATATATGTGCCTTCCCGCCCGAAGTCCGTTCGGCCCCATGCTTGGCAAAATCTTCAACTCCAAGGAGGTCATGGAGAGCTTCATCGCCACCCTCGACCCCGTCAATGTGGCCAAGGCTTTTAATGAAAGTCCGAACATGATGTCGGACCTGTTCAGGCTGCTGCGCGAAGATCTGATAGCCGACGCCATCAACGAGAACGGCGATTTCCTCTCAGATCTCATTCATTTTCTCGATCCCTCGGTGGCGGCGGACGTTGTCAATGACAATCAGGATTTCCTCTCGAGCCTTCTCGGTTTTCTGGATCCGGCTGGAGTGGCAAATATCGTAAATAACAACGCGGACTTCGCATTAAGCGTCATCAAGAATCTCTTACCCTCCTCGGTGGCGTATATTATAAATAACAGCGAGGATTTTGCGCTCGAACTGGTCTCCCAAATCGACGCCGGCCTGGTGGCAAATATTGTCAATAACAATCCGACTTTCATAACCGAGCTTCTCGGACAATTGAGCGCCGATGTAATAGCTCGCGCGATTAACGACAATCCACAACTGCTGATCGATGTCGTCGGTATGCTCAATCCAAGTGCGGCGGCAGCGGTCATAAACGCCAACAGCACCTTCTTAACGGCGGTAATGGGATTGCTGGATGCCAGGGTACTGGCCGGAGCCGTTAACGTTAATGGGCAGTTCCTCGTCGATATACTCGCTTACCTGGATCCGGGCGTGATAGCCAATGTTTTCAATCAGAATCAAGACTTGCTCTATGATGTGGCCAGTCTGTTGAACCCCGAGTTCATCGCTTCGCTCATCAACAATCAGACCTTTACTTCAACCCTCATCGGTTTCCTGAGCCCCGGTGCTATCGGCGGTGCGGTAAACGCCAACGGAGGCTTTTTGACTGGCCTACTCGGACAACTCGACCCATCGGTTATTGCAGGGGCGGCCAACTCGAACGGGCCTTGGCTCGAAGCACTGATAGGCGAACTGAACGGAGAGCAGCTTGGGCAAATCATGGACAGCAATTCCAAGTTCCTCGATGATTTCGTCGGGGCTCTCTCCACCTCAACCGTTGCTTCTATAGTAAATGGCAATGGAGCCTGGGTGACTGACTTGATCGGGGAGCTTGATCCCTCGGTCATCGGTGGAGCGATAAGCGCCAACGGTGCCTGGCTGAATGCCTTGATAGGGGAGCTGGATGGAGCCCAGCTCGGAGCCATACTCGATTCCAACGCCGGGTTCATGACCGATTTCGTCGGGGCTCTCTCCACCTCAACCGTTGCTTCTATAGTAAATGGCAATGGAGCCTGGGTGACTGACTTGATCGGGGAGCTTGATCCCTCGGT
>Ga0154740_116_pt12 | contig 8278 bp, 8 predicted proteins | sample Rifle2008BG16ft_FD_105748 | JGI IMG/M metagenome (GOLD analysis project Ga0154740, IMG submission 105748) | Candidatus Solincola sediminis RBG_16_55_12 | reverse complement strand
GGTGCAGGAAGTAACCGACATCCCGCTCGCTCTGGATACCATGAATGTGGATGCCATGAAAGCGGGGCTCGAAGTGGTCAAGGGCGAAGTGATGATCAATTCCATTTCCTCGCAAGCGGATCGCATCGCCGCCCTAATGCCCCTCGCCGTCGAGCGCAATTCCTGGGTTGTCGGCCTGGTACTCAACGATTCGGGCAATATTCCGCGGGATGCCAACGAGCGCGTCGAGGTGGCCTACAATATAATCATGGCGGCGCAGGAGAACGGAATCCCGATGGACAAGCTGCTGATCGATCCCATAGTCCTTCCCATCAGCGTGACCCAGGACCAGGTTCATGCCCTGATCGATTCGATGGATATGCTACAGGGCGTCTTCGCCGAGTTCGATCCCTGCCCGGGCACCGTGGTCGGATTGTCAAATGTTTCCAATGGGGTGCCGGATGAGAGCATAGCGAGCTTGATAAACCGCACCTTGCTGGCCGTGCTCATGGCCAAGGGCTTAACCTCCGCAATAGTCGACCCCAACGATGAAGAGCTGATGGGCATCATCAACAAGAACAACGACTACAAGATCGTAGAGAAGATAGTGAACGGCGAGGCGGTGGACGAGAGCGACCCCGAGATCTTGAAGTTCGTAAAGACGGTCAGGATCCTCAACGAGGAGACGCTCTACGCTCATTCCTACCTCGAACTATGAATGGGGTCGTGCCTCAACATTCAACATGCTGCCAGGCCTAAACATAAACACGACGTGACCGGTTGGGAGGAAACCACTAATCTAAGGTGATACATGATGAATGAAAATGGATGCCAGTGTAAACAGCGTTTCGCCGACCTGGACGATATGGGACCGCTCGAGGAGATCCTCGATCGCTATAGCGGCGAAAAGGGAGCTTTGATCCCGCTCCTTCAGGACGCACAGGAAGCTTACGGCTACCTGGACGAGACGATAATGCGCGCCCTGGCGGCGGGAGCCGGCTACCAGTTGAGTCAGGTATACGGCGTTGCCACGTTCTATACCCAGTTCAGACTGGAACCCATCGGCGAACATCTTATACGCGTTTGTCACGGCACCGCCTGCCACGTGGCCGGCGCGCCGCTCATCTCGGAGGAAGTCAGCAATATCCTCGGGATAAAGGACGGAGAGACCACGCCGGACGAGAAGTTTACGCTGGAATCGGTCATGTGCGTCGGCGCCTGCTCCCTTTCGCCTATCATGATTGTGGATGAGGATACCCACGGCAAACTCAAGCCTGCCAATATTCGCAAGGTGCTGAAAAAGTACCGCGGCGGTGACGGCGAGGAGGCGGAGTGATGGGCGGCAACGGAAAGACAAAACTGGTGCTCGGCTACGGCACCTGCGGGATAGCCGCGGGCGCCAACGCCGTGAGGGACGCGCTGGAGCAGGAACTGGCAACCGGCAAGTACGACGCCGAGCTGGACATCGCCGGCTGCATGGGATTCTGTTTTCGCGAGCCGGTAGTCGAGTTCGTGGATAACGACGGTCGCAAAGTGCTCTATGGCGATCTAACTGCTAAGAACGTCCCCAAGGTGCTCGAGGCTCATCTCCTTAGAGGGGAGATAATGGAAGACCTGGTGGTCCGCCGCTCTGACGACAGCACTGCGGGCGAAGGGGACTTCATCGCCAATCAACACCGGGTGGTGCTGCGTAATTGCGGCAACATCAACCCCGAGAGCATAGATGAGTATATGGCCATTGGCGGCTACGAAGCCGCCCGCAAAGCCGTAACCATGATGACCCCCGAGGAGATCATCGGAGAGGTGGGCGAATCGGGCATCCGCGGACGTGGTGGAGCGGGTTTCCCGACCGGGACCAAGTGGGGTTTCGCCCGCAAGGCCAAGGGCGACCAGAAGTACCTGGTATGCAACGCAGACGAGGGCGACCCCGGGGCCTTTATGGACCGCAGCGTGCTCGAAGGCGATCCGCACTCCGTCATCGAGGGAATGATCATAGCCGGGTACGCCATCGGCGCCACCCAAGCCTACATATACTGCCGCGCCGAATACCCACTGGCGCTGCACCGACTGGATATAGCCCTCGCGGCTTGCCACGAGCGCAACTTTTTGGGTAAAAACATTTTCGGATCAGATTGGGAATTCGACATAAAGATAAAGAAGGGAGCCGGCGCATTTGTCTGCGGCGAGGAGACGGCTCTTATAGGAAGCATCGAAGGCAAACGCGGAATGCCGAGGCCGAGGCCGCCCTTCCCGGCCAACGAAGGCCTGTGGGGCAAGCCCACCAACATCAATAACGTGGAGACCCTCGCGGCCATCCCGTGGATACTCGCAAACGGCGGCGCCAAGTACGCGGAGGTGGGGACGGAGAAGAGCAAGGGGACCAAGGTATTCTGCCTGGCCGGAAAGGTGCGGCGAAGCGGACTGGCCGAGGTGCCCATGGGCTACACGCTGCGCCAGGTGATCTACGACGTGGGCGGCGGAGTAGGCGAGGGCAAAGAATTCAAAGCGGTGCAGATGGGAGGGCCATCGGGAGGATGCCTCCCGGCCACCCTGCTCGACACCCTGGTCGACTACGATGCCATAACCGCGACGGGGGCCATCATGGGTTCCGGCGGAATGATCGTCGCCGACACCACCACCTGCATGGTCGACCTGGCCCGCTATTTCCTCTCTTTCACGCAGGAGGAATCGTGCGGCAAGTGCGTGCCCTGCCGGCTGGGAACCAAGCGCATGCTGGAAATTCTTGGAAGGATATGCGAGGGTAAGGGCGAGCCCGAGGACCTGGAGCGCCTCGACGCCCTGGCGGCCGACATCAAGAACTCGAGCCTGTGCGCCCTGGGCGGAACCGCCCCCAACCCGGTCCTCACGACCGTCAAGTATTTCCGCAACGAATACGAGGACCACATTCTTCACAAGAAGTGCACGGCGCATGTCTGCCCCGCGCTCATAACCCTTTCCATCGACCCCGATACCTGCAACGGTTGCGGCGCCTGCGCCAAGATCTGTCCGGTGGAGGCCATATCGGGCGAGAAAAAAGAGGCCCATACCATCGACGAGGACTTATGTATAAGATGCAAGCTTTGCCTCAGCCGTTGCCCGCAAGAGGCAATCTCGGCTGAGTGAGGAGGTGTAGATAGTGGAACAAGTAACAGTGAACATAGACGGCAAGGAAATCGTGACCTCCTCGGACAGTACTATCCTGGAAGCCGCAAAACAATCAGGTATACGCATCCCGAGCCTTTGCTACGAGGAGCGCATGGAGCCCTACGGCGCCTGCCGCATCTGCCTGGTCGAGGTGGAGGGCGCGCGCGGGCTGCTCCCGGGCTGCTATACCACGGTCACCGACGGCATGGTGGTGCACACCAACACCGAGCAGCTGCGCCGTATAAGAAAGACCATCATAGAGCTGCTGCTCTCGGATCATCCGCAGGACTGCATGACCTGCGAGAGCGGCGGCCAGTGCGAGTTGCAGGATCTGGCCTATGAGTACGGCGTAAAGGAAGCACGCTTCAAAGGCGAGCAGCATCACTATGACGTGCTCGAAGACAATCCGCTAATCGAGCGCGACTACGACAAGTGCATCCTCTGCGGCCGATGCATCCGCATCTGCCGGGAAGTGCAGGGGGTCGGGGTGTACGACTTCGTGAACCGCGGCTTCGATGCGGTGCCGGGAACGCCATACGGCAAGGGGATGCAGGACACACCCTGCGAGTTCTGCGGCCAGTGCGTATCGACCTGCCCGACCGGGGCGCTCACTTCGGTTATGTCCAAGGGCAAGGGGCGCGGCTGGCAGGTGGAGAAGGTCAGGACGACCTGCGCCTACTGCGGCTGTGGCTGCCAGCTCGATCTGCATGTACGCGACGGGGAGATCGTAGAGGTCTCATCGCCGGTTATGGTGGGAGCCGGGCAGGGCAACCTGTGCGTAAAGGGGCGCTACGGCTACGGCTTCGTAAACCACGAGGACCGTCTCACCAAGCCGCTCATCCGCAAGGACGGAGAGCTGGTCGAGACCACCTGGGACGAAGCCCTGTGGGTGATTGCGGACCGCATGAATAAAGCGATCTCCGAAGACGGCCCGGACAGCGTGGCTTTTCTCAGCTCGGCCCGGTGCACCAATGAAGAAAATTACCTGTTGCAGAAATTAGCCCGCGCGGGGGTCGGCACCAATAATGTCGATCACTGCGCCCGATTATGACACAGCTCTACAGTCGCCGGTCTGGCGATAGCGTTCGGAAGCGGTGCCATGACCAACTCCATCGATGACCTGGAGAAGGCCAAGGCGATACTGGTAATAGGTTCCAACACGACTGAGGGGCATCCCATCATCGCGTTGCGCATAAAGCGGGCGGTAATGAATAACGACTGCAAGCTGATCGTAGCCGAGCCGCGGCACATCAAGCTCTGCTATTACGCCGATCAATGGCTACAGCACAAGCCGGGCACGGATGTCGCCCTGATAAACGGCATGATGAACGTGATCCTCGCAGAAGGCCTGGCCGATGAGGACTTCATAAAAGAGCGCACCGAGGGATTCGAGGAATTCCGCAAGGTGGTCGAGGAATACACTCCGGAGCGGGCGGCCGAGATATGCGGTCTGCAGACCGAGGAGATCCGCCAGGCGGCGCGTACCTTCGCGCAGGCAGAGGCGGCGGCGATCGTATATGCCATGGGAATCACGCAGCACACTTCGGGAGTGGACAACGTGCTCTCGCTCGCCAACCTGGCCATGCTTACCGGCAACATCGGCAAAGAGGGTGCCGGCGTCAACCCGCTCAGAGGCCAGAACAACGTGCAGGGCGCCTGCGATGTGGGAGCCCTGCCCAACGTCTTCACCGCCTACCAGCCGGTCACCAATGATGAAGTGCGCGCCAAGTTCGCCAAGGCCTGGGGGGTGGAATCGCTTCCGGCGAAACCCGGCCTCACCCTCATGGAAATGATGGATGCCGCGCACGAGGGTGACGTAAAGGTGCTCTACATAATGGGGGAGAACCCGGTTATATCGGACCCTGATACCGCACATCTGCAAGCGGCTCTCGATGCGGTAGACTTCCTGGTGGTACAGGATATCTTCCTCACCGAGACCGCCCAGTACGCCGATGTCGTATTGCCGGCTGCGTCCTTCGCCGAAAAGGACGGGACCTTCAGCAACACCGACCGTGGCGTGCAGAGAATTCGTAGGGCGGTCGAGGCTCCGGGAGAGGCCAAAGAGGACTCCTGGATTATAGGACAGCTGGCTTCCCGGCTGGGTTACGAGATGGGCGACATCTCACCCGCGCAGGTCATGCAGGAAATAGCTTCGTTAAGCCCTTCATACGCCGGCATCAGTTACGAGAGGCTCGAGCAGGAGTGCGAACTACACTGGCCATGCCCGACCTCCGATCATCCCGGCACGCCGATCCTGCACACCGAGCAATTCACCAGGGGCAAAGGACTGTTCAGCCCGGTCGAATTCAAGCAGCCCGCCGAGGTGACCGATGATGAGTATCCTTTGATCCTTACAACGGGGAGGTTGCTTACTCACTACCACACAGGCAGCATGACCAGGCGCGTCGAGGCGCTTAATGAGATCGAGCCGCGCAATCAGGCATGGATCAATCCGGAGGACGCGGGAAGCATCGGAATCCAAAACGGTGAGGAAATAGGCCTGGCTACGCGGCGCGGAGCCATCCGTTTGGAGGCCAAGGTGACGGACAAAGTAAGGAAGGGAGTCGTTTTCGTGCCCTTCCATTTCGGTGAGTCGCCGGCCAATGCTCTTACTAACACCGCGCTCGACCCGATTGCCAAGATTCCGGAGTTGAAAGTTGCCGCAGTTCGGGTATTGACAGGAAAGTCCATGGAGAGCATGGAATATACTAACGTGAGGGGCGGATAGCCAGCTCTCGCGGCGATTATATTCCCGCTGACCATTATGGTTTTCGATGGTAAAATAAAAGCGGATTTTTTCGAGGGGCGCGGGCTTTTCCTGGAGATTTCGTAAAAAAGGCCGGACTATCGTAGAACGGGAGAGATATCACATGAATTTATACCAGAATCTCGTCAAAACGGCGGAGAGAGACCCGAGCGCTCCGGCTATCCGTTTCGGTCATCAAACGATATCTTATGGGGAGCTTCTCAGCCGGACCAATCAGCTGGCAAACGGTCTCCGTAGCCTTGGATTGGACGAGAATTCCAAGGTTGCCATCCTTCTCCGAAACGTGCCGGAATTTGTCATCTCTTACTATGCGACGCTGGCCCTGGGGGCCGTGGCCGTTCCGCTCTGTTATATGTGTCTGGCCGAGGAAGTGGAAAAAATCGTATGCGATTCCATGGTAGAGACCCTGATAACCAACTTCGAATTCAACGACCTGGTTCGGGACCTGCAGAATTCCATGTGTTCGCAGATTCACCGCATAATCGTGAGCGAAGCTCCCGAACTGGAGGACGTAGTACAGTACGAGAAGCTGGTGGCCGGCCAGTCCGATGGATTCACAAGCGTTGATCGCGATAAAGATGATGTGGCGGTACTCCTGTATGCGCCCACCTCCGCCCAGATGGTCCGGGGTTGCATGCTGACGCATGAAGACCTCGACTGGAATGCGAATACGATTACCGATAATTACGGGGTAAAGCCGAACGACATCTTTATGGGTGTCTTACCTTTCTTCGCCGCTTACGGTCAGAGTTGCGTTATGAATTCATCCGTAAAGGCGGGATCCTCAATAGTATTGCATGAGTCCTTCATTCCCGGTGAAGTGCTCAAATCGCTGCAGCATGAACAAGTTACGATATTCTTCGGCGTCCCCACCATGTTCGTGTATATTCTCAACCACCCCCTCATTTATCAGTACGATCTTAAATCGGTGAGGATCTGGGGTTGTGGTGGCGCCCCCTTTGCAAGAGAGGTAATGGACAGGTGGAACAACGAACTCGGTGCCAGGATCTACGAGGGTTACGGCTTATCTGAGGCGGGGCCCGTAGTCACCGTGCAGCTGATCGATGGGCCTTACAAAATAGGTTCCATCGGAGTTCCCGCTCCAGGGCTGGAGGTGAAAGTGGTCGATGAGGAAGGGAATGGGCTGGCTTCGGGCGAAGTAGGCGAGCTGATCGTTCACGGTCCTAATATCATGAAGGGCTATTACAACAAGTCGGAGGAGACGGAGAAGGTTCTTAAAGACGGATGGCTATATACCGGTGATATGGTCTACATGGATGAAGATGGGTATCTGTACATAGTCGGTCGCAAGAAGGATCTCATAATCCGGGGTGGCTTCAACATCTATCCCCGTGAAATCGAGGAAGTGCTTGTTTCACATCCTCTGATTTCGGAAGCGGCCGTGGTCGGGATTGATAACAAATATCTTGGCGAGGAAGTAAAGGCGTATATAAAGCAGAAGCCGGGCTCCAATCTCACCGAGGATCTGGTGCTGGAGTGGTGCGAGGAGAGGCTGCCTTACTACAAGACGCCGAAATTCATCGTGCTCGTGAAATCCTTCAAGAAAGACCCATCGGGCCAAATACTTAAGAACCTCATCGAAGAAGAGGGCTAAAGAGGCAAAGAGGTGCCGGGTCTTCGTTCTTCGGTCTTCATTCCGGTCGGAGTTAAGTTAAATATGCGCAAACCGAAGAGCAAAGACCCGGCACCATGACTATCCTTGCTTCCTTTGTAAACCGCGGGATCGAACTGTTACAGCCCCTTTTTAATAATTGGGGCTATCTTATTGTCTTAGCCGGCGTCTTCCTCGAAAGCATTTTTATCACCGGTTGGATTGCCCCGGGAACGGCCGTTCTTCTCCTGGGAAGCTTTTATGCCGCTCAGGGTGAATTGAATTTCGTGGCCATTCTCGCTGTTGCGGTTGGTGGTGCAATCCTGGGTGACAATGTCGGTTTTTTCTCTGGGCGTAGATTGGGTCGCCGCGTTGTCGAGATGTATGAGCGTCACCCGAGGCTGAAACGCGGCATGGAGGGTTCCGAGCGATATTTCGACCGTTACGGTGGCGCCACCGTCTTGTTCGGCCGTATGGTCTCGGGGATCGACGCTTTCATTCCGGTCACGGCGGGCATGGGAAAGATGCCCTACTGGAAGTACGCCTTATTCGATCTGCCGGGAATCGCGATCTGGGTGGGCCTGATCGGCACCCTCGGTTACATGTTTGGAAACCATTGGGAAACCATCGAGAAAATCATCAATTGGTTCGGCTGGGGAATGTTTGGCATAGTCACCCTTGTCATAGCAATTGCTTACCTCGTACACCGCCGCCGCAAAAAAAACGGATTAACAAAAGAGACGGCCTCAACAGGGGATTAGGCTTTGAGGACCAGA
>Ga0154740_157_pt4 | contig 8572 bp, 10 predicted proteins | sample Rifle2008BG16ft_FD_105748 | JGI IMG/M metagenome (GOLD analysis project Ga0154740, IMG submission 105748) | Candidatus Solincola sediminis RBG_16_55_12 | reverse complement strand
CCGGGCCTCGTGCATCCCTCCGCCAAGTACCAGCGGGTGGAAGCGGAGGTGACTCCGGAGGAATCGCTTCCGCCGGACCACGGATACGATGGCGTAGCAAATGCGGCTCGCGGCGCGATCAACATCAAGACTATCAGCAGCAATAAACGTGGCAAGCGTAACATCAGGGTTTTCTTCTGCCTCCAACCGCCCGGCACCTTTGCCAATTGTCATGAAGAAGCGGGAACATTTCTTCCGGGGCGAGCATCCCTAACCTATCCGCAATCTACGGGGCCCCGGAAAAATCCCCCAAGTTTCCGGGGCCTTTTCCTTCGCTCCTCATGATCTCACCCTCCGTGCAAGTCAAGAATAAGGCCCGGCTTAGGCCGGCCGATATATTATAAAGGTGTGGGAGGGTGATGGCAGCGAGCTTGAAAAGGTAGTCGAGGAGATGGACCTACAGAGAAGGCTTGTCTGGATAATAACCGTCTTGGCGATGGTCACGATACCGGTGACCCTGGTCCTCATCCACCTTCCGCATTCGGTTGAAATAGACTATTCCGTCGCCTACCTGTCCATTACGTCCATAACCGTCCTGATCATTATCCAGAACCTCATCCTCTACTACCCCAGCAAGCAGGGCAAGCTGTTCCCACGCGTACCGCATTTTTTCATCGGTATGATCGCCTTTTATATCACCTTCAGCGCCCTTATTTATTTCAGCGGAGGCCTTGAAAGCCCGGCCTTCTATGTTATGCTCCTCGGCCCATTAATGGCGGGGATCCTCTTTGAACTCCCTTTGGCGATGGCCAGTACCACCATCTTCGCCCTTTCTTACACTTTGGCCCTGGTTACCCATGAGAGCTTTCGTATGGAGAATTTCCAGGTCTACGCCTTCAACCTGCTCTTTCTCTACATGGCTTGCCTCCTCGCCAACCGGCTCGCGCTGGAACTGCGCAACCAGCAGCAATCGCGGGATGAAGTAGCGAGCCTGGGGGCTTTCATCAGAAGGCTCGAAAAGGCGAAATCGGAGTTCGTATCCATGGCCTCGCATGAGCTCCGCACCCCCCTGACATCCATCCACGGTTTCAGCGAAATCTTAAGGACCAAGGAAATGGAGCCGGAAAAAAAGACCGAATTCTATCGCATAATCCTCAATGAATCGGAACGGCTGTCGCGCCTTATAAATAATCTTCTCAACCTCTCCACCATAGAGGCGGGTATTGAACTCAACCGGGAAATGGTGAATTTTGCCGAGCTCATAGAGGAAGACATCGAATTCTTCCGATCTCAGACGACGATGCATGAGCTGAAATACAACGGTCCGCGGCAATTGCCTCTGGTTTATGCGGATCCGGATCGAATGCATCAGATCTTCAAGAATATCCTTTCCAACGCGATCAAATATTCCCCTGACGGCGGGCCGGTCGAAATCGAAACCGGCATCGAGGGTAAATACGTTACCCTCGCCGTTACCGACCGGGGGATAGGAATACCGGCGGCCGATATCCCCTATATCTTCGACCGCTTCCGTCGGGTGGAAAGGAAAGAAATGCTGGATATTTCGGGGACGGGGCTGGGGTTGGCAATAGTCAAGCACCTGGTCGACATCCACGGCGGGCGGATCAGGGTAAACAGCGAAACTGGGCAGGGAAGCACTTTCACGGTTTCCATTCCGATCAGGGGGGCTTGAGGCGTGTACAGGCAGAACACGATGCGAATGTTGGGCGGTCTGGTCTGGGTGATAATTCCGCTGATAGCCCTGATGCTCTTTCTGCCCCATCAGGTCGAGATCAACTACGATATGTCCATCCTGATGCTCTTCGGCATCCTGCTTATCAATTTCGCCACCATGATTCTTCCGTTCCGGGACGGCTTGCTCGACAAGTATTTCAACCCGATAATGACCGCCTATAGCATCATCCTCGTCGGCCTGATTTGCGCCGGCATTTATTACACCGGCGGGATGCGCAGCCCCCTGTTTAGCTTCCTGCTGCTGATGACCGCCTTCTGTTCCGGGCTCTTCTCCAGCTTGTACTCGGCGATCATCATCGCGGGGATCTCTGCCACGGCCTATCTGGGGGTGGTCCTGGCATTCTCACCGCCCGGCTTCAAGGACATCCAGTTACTCTCAACCCAGCTATTTTTTCTTGTCATGGCCGCCCTCTTTATTAACCGACTCGGTTCGGAGAGCCGCCAACGTGCTCAGGAGAAGGCAAAGGCCATGGAGGAATTGCGCGTACTCTCCGAAATGGACAGAGCTACTTCCAGTTTCGTCTCGGCAGTGAGCTTTGAGATGCGAGCACCCCTCACCTCGATCTTGGGCTTCAGCGACCTGCTGGTTAAGAACGCGCTCGAACCGGAAGAAGAGCACCAGTACGTCGAGGTGATAAGCCATGAAGCGGAGAACCTCTCCCGCCTGGTCGAGGACCTCCTCGATATCTCCCGGCTCGAATCCGGCAAGATGAAGCTGAGCAAGGAAATAACGAGGCTGGATAAATTGATGCAAATAAGTATTCCTATCCTCGAGCCCCTATACGATCCCGCGCAGATTCTTGCGAGTATTTCGCCGGATCTTCCGGGTGTTATGGTCGACGCGAAGCGCATGAAGCGTGTCTTCGACGCCGTGTTCGCCTATTTAATCAGGAAATCAGGACCGGGATCCGAGATCAGGGCTTCAGCAAAGGCGGAAGGTGAGGAAGTAGTCCTTACTTTCAACATCCGTAATCGCGAAGACGCATCGGGAAAGGCAAAGGACGGCAGCCGTATTTTCCCGGCCCTCGGTACGCCTCCCGATGAAGATCTGGAATTGGCCATGGCCAGGAGAATCATCCTTGCCCACCAGGGCAGTCTCAATGTGATCCAAGCCTCCGGGGGCTGGTCGGCTATCGTCATCCGGCTGCCCGAACTCATTGCCCGCGATTTCATAGCCGTGGCCCAACCGCCCTCCCTCGGCACGCTGGGCGAAACCCCCGCCTGATCCCCCCACCGGGGCTACACAAAGGTGTCAGGCACCTTTGTGTAGGCACCTTTGTGTAACCCCTCGATAGCGATTTCTTTGCTATCTTAAGGGCATGGAAGGCTTACAAGATGGCCGTTGTGTAATTTGTGGCGACGCTACCGACATCTTGCGTTTGCCCGAATTCAACCTTAAAATCTGCCCCGCCTGCTTCAGCCATTTCTATGAAAGACGGGTCCGGCGAGCACTGGAAAATGATGGAATGGTTTCGGAAGGCGAAAGAATGGTCCTCGCCTTATCCGGAGGCAAAGATTCCGCAGCCCTCCTCTTCGCTCTGCAACGCCTGGCCCGAGTGATGGCGTTCGATCTGCAAGCGCTGCATTTTCATTTAAACATGGGGGATTATTCCGATCGCAACCTGGAAACCGTCCGCACGCAGGCCGCGTCTGCGGGGGTGCCCTTGCGAGTTGTTCATGTCGGAGAAATGGGGCTACGGATAGAGCGGGTGAAGGGTTGGCGTCCCTGTGCTGTTTGCGGAGCCATCAGAAGGGCGCTGATGAACCGGGAGGCCAATGATCTGCGTGCAAACGCCCTTGCAACCGCGCATACATTGGAGGACATCCTTCTCTTCACCTTCAAGAATCTGTTATCACGAAGGCTCTACGCGCTGCCGCCCGTCCTCCCCGAAACATCTGAGCTTGCAAGAAAGATCAAGCCCCTCGTTTATACCCCGGAAAGACTCAATGCCGTTTATTGCCGCTTGCGGAACATCCCGTTCTTTGAAGAAAAATGCCCGCTTTGGAAGCCGGAGGGCCACGCGTTGAAACAGGTATTCGAAGGGATGGAAGAGATAATGCCTTCGAGTAAGCTCCAGCTCATGCTGTCCCTCAAACAGGCTTTGCCGGCCGAAGATGAGGACTGGAGGGAGCTGATTGATTGTGAGAGATGCGGTGAAAAGAGCTCGCAAACGGTTTGCGCACTCTGCCGGCTGCAAGAGTGGTTTTCCCAGGCACAAGTGCCCTAACAATAAATAGCCGGGGCTCTGTGCTATTATTTTTTTATGCCTTCTATCATTGAAACCACCCGGCAATTCTGGAATATCCTTAATATGTACCCCGAGTTTCACTCCCAAGAACTCATAGAGAGGGTCGACTATTTCATATTGAATGCCGAGGCACAAGATCTATTCCATATCCATAAAAGCCTCTTCGACTTCCTGACGCCCTACCTCTTGAATGACGACAGGACGGCGGCGTTGCTGTGTGGGTTTTCCGGAAAACGACTAGGTCTATCAGTCGGAAGGGATTTCCATTCGACGCTCCTTTTCAAGAAGAACGGATTCGATGTGCTATGGGGAATCAGCAGAAGCTGTCCGGTTTTCGAAATCGTTTCCAGGGAGGCATATCGGGATGGGGTATTGCATAGAGTCGACCCCGTCAAGCTGATCATATTGCGAAAAGTAAGGGTGAAGCACTTGCCCATGCTTGCCAGGTGGGCCCTACCCCACTGGCATCTATTGGTTGATCTCTCGTTCTTCCAGAAACTCCTTTCCCATCAGGACGAAGTCGAGTCTTGGATGAGCAGCGAATTGACGGAACTCGGCTATTAAACATACGCGCGGCCATAGGTAAAGGATTGGCTTTCAACCATCACCGGTCAAGGCGCAAATTATAAGCGGCTTGCAATAACATCCTGCGAGGGGAAGAATAGCAGCAGTAAAACTGCCTATCGATCAAGGGAGGTAGATAAGGTGGATTGTCCTGAATGCGGAAAGTCGATAAACACCGGCAGCAGTTTTTGCCCATACTGCGGTGCCGATGTGATGGCCATGCAGGGAGGCAGCGATAACATGCCGCCTCAACCGACCGGCGGGCCGCCTCAACCGCCGCCTACTCCCGCTTCTCCGCAGCCGCCCCCCGGCCCTGCAGCCGGGCCGCCCCAGCCCCCTTTTCCCACACCCGGTCCCCCTTCGGCACCCCCAGGCTATACGCCCGGGATGCCCCCGGCGGCGCCGGTTAAAAAAGGAATAGGCCGCGGTTGGAAGATAGCGATTATAGTAATCATCGTCGGAGTATTGGTGGTAGGGGCATTGGCCGCGGTACTCGGTATATTCGTTTTTACAACGGTCAAGAAACCGGTAGATGTAACCAACCGATTTATCGAAGCGATAAATGCGGGCAGAGCTCAAGAAGCTTGGGACCTATTGACTTCTGATTCTCGCGTTCGTCTGGAAAACGATTTCAATTCCTTCCGCGAAGATTTAGTCACACCAAGTGTGGGTTCTTTGGACACCTGGAACGCCCACGAAGTAAATGTTTCGGGATCGCGGGCCGAAGTGACGGTGGATATGGATTTCTCCGACGGGAGCAGAGAGGAATTCATATTTGAACTAAGAAAAACCGGCGATGAGTGGTTGATATACGATTACACTTACCGAGAGGCCACTCCTTAGATACGGATTTCGTGCATTTCTTTGCGAGGTCGCGCGGGGGGGTCTTGGTTTGGAAACCCGATAGGAAGGAGGACGGCGGGAGGGCACTCCGGCGGCAGTGATAAGGCGTGCGCCACCTTCAAGGGCTCGAAAGCCCTTACCCAACAGGTGCCCAGCCCTAATGAAACAGCCGTGAGCACCATGTTTTCCACGGCTATCGATACATTCATGAAGGCATGAATCAGGCACCGTTTCTCATCCGGCCCATCGCATAGTGCAAACAGCCCCGCAACGTCACAATCTTTCACGCTACCGTCTTCGTCCTTCAGCAATTCGACGATCCCCCTCGTCCGTTCACGAAAGGCATCCAGGTCCAGACAAGCGACTATTACCGCCGGCGCCTCTTCTACGAAGCTTTGATCCATAGCCGCCTTTCGCAATTCGCCCTTGGCTGCCTTGTCAGTGACTACCTTGAATCTCCAAGATTGCACATTGCTGGATGAAGGCGCGAGCCGACCGGCCTCGAGAACTTGATCGAGGAGTCCGACAGGCACCGGATCATCTTTATAGCTTCTTATACTCCGACGCTGCTTTATGGCTTCCATGATGTCCATGTCAAGACCGCCTCCCGTCGATATAAGGGATTCATTCGATACGTATCACGCGGAAGTCAAATAGAACATGACTTTTTGCAGCAACACTTCCGGCTCGGAACTCTTTGGCACGAAATCGTTTACACCCAATTTCTCCAGCCTCTCGATCCCTTTTTGACTCGTTATGCTCGAAGACACTATCACGGGGGTTTGGCTGGTAGCTGTTTCCTGGCGCAGTTTCTTCAAGACGGCGGTCCCGCTTCGCCTCGGCATGTGGATATCAAGAATTATCAAATCGGGCTCGATGCGCATTGCTGTTTCTACGGCATTTCGGGGATCCAGGCAAAGGTGCGTCTTATATCCCCTGCCCGTTAGAATTACTTCGAGCAGTCGTGCAAAAGAACGGTCATCTTCAATGATGAGTATTGTCCTTGGGCTCATCAATAAAGTATAACCGATGGCTGGCGCGAGGGTTAAAGACGTTTCTTATAAAGCCGTTTAGACTACTACGAGCCCGGCATAGCCGGGCTCGTATCGTTGTCGCTATTCCTTATCGTATTCTACTGGAGGGATGGCAGCCAAAAATTTGTCACCTGTGATTACAACAAAATTCAGACCTAGCCCCAGCCGGCACCGAGCGCCGGCCCCAAAAAAAGAGCTCTACCTCGCCGCTTTCTTCGCTGCCGGCTTCTTTGTAACTCTTTTCTTTGCGGGCTTCTTCGCCGCTGCCTTCTTGGCCGGAGCCTTCTTGGCCGGCTTCTTCGCCGCTGTCTTCTTCGCGGCCGTCTTCTTGGCCGGCTTCTTCGCCGCCGCCTTCTTTGCGGGCTTCTTCGCCGCTGCCTTCTTGGCCGGAGCCTTCTTCGCGGGCTTCCTCGCGGCCGTCTTCTTCGCCGCCGCCTTCTTTGCGGGCTTCTTCTTGGCTGCTGGTTTCTTTGGCATACTATCTCTCCTTTCTATAACGTCTTCTTTCAATGTTCTCCTCTATTATGCTTTTTCCTTCTCATAAATCAAGGAAGTGTCAAAAATCTAGATAAACCAAATAATCCCAATATAGGAAGAATATGGTATTACTAGTAATTGAAGTCGCTCGCGTCCGCCACAAGCAATCGCCGATGTTCGGCTACCGCTTCTTCAAGATGGGCTTTCTTAAAGTCAGGCCAGAGTACCGGAGTTATTACGATGCTAGCTTCGGCTGATTGCCACAGCATAAAATTAGAGATTCGATATTCCCCGGCGGTCCTTATCAATAAGTCGACATCGGGCAATTCCGGAAAGTAGAGATTGCGGAAAACTGCATCCAGGTTTATATCGCCTGCATCCGCCTCCTCCAATTGATGCTCGACGACGGCGATGACCGAATCGAGGATTTCCCGCCTGCCGCCATAATTGAAATTGATATTGAGATTGAGTCCGGCGTTAGGGGCCGTTACTTCTGATGCTAAATCGAACCAGGCGAGGATTTCCGCGGGAATATTATCCCTTCGGCCCATATGCCTCATGCGCACACCGAGTTCCATAAACTCCTCGAGCCGTTTGCGTAAAACATCCCGGCTCATATTGACCAGGAAGCGCACCTCTTCCTCGGGCCTGTCCCAGTTCTCGGTCGAGAAAGCGAAGAGTGACAGGGCTTTCACTCCCCATTCGGCACAGGCTCGAATCGCCTCCATAATGGATTCTTCGCCGTGGCGATGGCCTTCAATACGTGGCAGCCCTCGCAGCTTGGCCCAGCGGCCGTTGCCGTCCATGATTATCCCGATATGCGAAGGATAGTTGTTAACCAAGAGCCAGCCCTTCCGCGATATTTATGCTTGGCGAAATTATATCCAATATGGTTGATATCCACTATCTATCTTGAACCGAGGCAGGCACCGCCTACCTATTGGATTTAACCGCTCGCCGCCGAACGATTTAAGAACTGTGTGCTCTACCCGATATTAAAGAGGTATGAAATCTATTAACTACATTATGGCCGCGAAAAAAGGGTGCGAGGCGTATTTATGGAAAACGTTGAGCCAGTCGAAAATGCACCGCGCATGAGAAGCAAGCGGATTTACCGCAGCTTCTTCACCAAAAAATTGGAAAGGGCGTTTGAGGACAAGGAACTCGACATCCCACAGCGCCTGCTCAATGTGATGGATGTGCCCTTCGACCAATTCAGCCCCGAAGAAAAAGAACTCTATGAAACCGAGATAAAGCCCCTCGCTTTCGTCTTCGTGGAACACCTCATGGAGGTGTACGAGATAATGGGCAGACCGACCAGCGGGTGGGAGGAAATGCTCGAACGGGTAGAACCGTCTCCAATCAAGGTGCTTGCTACGCTGGTCATACATGAGGACCGAAATCTGCAGGCGATTCCCGATGACGAATACAGCGGGATTGAGGAGGAGCTAGTTCCGGGGTCTCAGGAGAAATTCAGCGTCAGGGCCTATAGCAACGATAAGGATCAGCAAAGAGAACGCTGGTGGGAAAAGAAGATTTTCTAAATACCCCCTTGTAACCCCCGCTTCTATGTGAATATTATTATCCTGCTAGTCCCCATCCCATAAATGTTCGGGAGAAGGGTTTCCGCATGCAAGACGAGACTGCCTCGAGAAATCTCATCTGCGAGAT
>Ga0154740_141_pt5 | contig 8680 bp, 8 predicted proteins | sample Rifle2008BG16ft_FD_105748 | JGI IMG/M metagenome (GOLD analysis project Ga0154740, IMG submission 105748) | Candidatus Solincola sediminis RBG_16_55_12 | reverse complement strand
AGAAGCGCTATTGCCACCGGAAGGAGCACCTTTCATGGCGGGAACGGCCCTTGAGGTGGACGAGTCCTCGGTGGTCGAGATCGGGACCGGGGGTGAGGTCCCCCGACTCGATGATGAGTTCCTGAAGGAGATCGAGGAGCTCGAAAGGGAAATACTGGAAACTGAGGACGGGACCACGGCACCCTTGGAAAGCTTCCAGCAAGAAATTACAAATCTTGAGCAGGAGATCCTCAAAGAGGAAGTACAACCAGATCTGGGTGCGGAAATAACCGAGTTGGAAGGTGAAATCGCGGAGCTGTACGAGGAATCGCGCACGGAAGCTCTTGAAGCGCCGATAGAGCCGGCCGCTCCCATCGAACTACTGGAGTCTATCTCCGAGGAGACGCTTGATTCCCCGGCAATCGAGGCAGACGAGGGGATGCCCTTAACGGAAGCCTTCGAATCGCCGGAAAATATTATCGAGCCCACGGCCGGGGAGCAGTTGCAGCAGGATGAGCTCCGTGATCTGATGGAGGGACTTCCCGAAGCCGCGCCGGCGGCCAAGCCAGAAGAACAAGTTGAAGAGATTGCGGCGATCGAGTCTCCGCCGGCGGAGCCGTCGGCACCGGATGTGGTAACGCCTCCTCAAGCTCCGGCGGAACCCCCGCCGATAACTCCTGAGGTTGCAGAGACTCCGGCTCCTGCTCCTCTGGAGGCACCAGAGGAGGAGAAACGGCCCGTTGAAGAGGAAGAGGCAACCGGATTTGATATGGGCGGCTATTCACTTGAGAGGGAACTCGCCGAACTGACCGGAGCATCAATACCGCAGCCGACCAAGAAAATCAAGATTCCGGTAAAACCGAAAGGAGAAGAGGGGGAAGTGGAGGAAATAGATAAGGGAAAGCCGGTACCGAAGGTGAAGCGCGACAAAGCGGTGACCAAGAGCATTATCATGCGTATCATTGATGGGATAAAGAGATTGTAAGGGGTGTAGTGGCTTGCGATCCTTCAAAATCGTAGTAACCGGACCCTTCAGTGCGGGTAAGACTACCTTTATAAAGAGCATCAGCGAGATCGCGATCGTCTCGACCGAGAGAGCCATCTCCGATTCGACAAGACGGGTCAAGGCGGAGACGACCGTTGCCATGGATTTCGGTAGAATCACCATTTCAAAAGACATAGTCCTCTACCTTTTCGGTACTCCCGGACAGGAGAGATTCGATTTCATGTGGCAGATACTATCGGAAGGAATGCTCGGCTATATCCTGATGCTTGATGCGAGCAGCCCGGACACTTATACCGAGGGAAAACGGATTCTGGAATTTTTTGCCACCCTGTCGGATGCCCCTTACGTGGTAGCTGCGACACGAATCGAGGATGGCGATCCCGCAAAAGCGGTCGAGGGAATCAGGAATGAACTCAGCGTGGATGGGGAGGTCCAAATAATTCCATGCCAGGCCATGGAAAAGGAAGACGTAAAGAAAGTCCTCTTGGGTCTCCTCTATGATATCCTGAAAACCCTGGATAAGTAGACTTGAACTCAAGATCTTCCTGACGCCTTCTTCTTGGTTCCCACGAATTGGGGGGTGGATTCTATAGTACCTGTGGACGGTAAAACGCAAATGGTAGGAATCATCGGATACCCCATCGACTATACGCTATCGCCGGCCATTCATAATGCGGCTTTTTGCAGTCTCGAAATGAATTGGTTGTACATCCCCATGAGGGTCATTCCCAATCAGCTGGAATCGGCGCTCGCCGGTTTCAGAGCCTTAGGTTTCAGAGGGGCAAACGTAACCATCCCGCACAAGATGGCCGCCTCGGATTTGGTCGATGAATTGCGGGGCGATGCCCAGCTGCTGCAGGCTGTGAATACCATTTCTTGCGTTGACGGCGCTCTTCTGGGCTTCAACACTGATTCCAAGGGTTTTGAGGCTTTCATGCTCGAGGCGGGCATAGATGTTGAAAACCGACTGGTAACCGTTCTTGGCGCGGGTGGGGCCGCACGGGGTGTCGTCCTAGCCGTTGCGAGGCAAGGGGCGGCTAGAGTCTTTGTAATGAACAGAACCAGCGATCGGACACTCGAGCTGAAAGCCTTGTTAAAGAGGGCCATCTGCGATTCCGAGATATCTGAAAGGACGTTCGACAACGAGGGTGCAAGGGTGATCAATGAGTCGGACTTGATTATCAATTGCACGCCCCTGGGGAAAAGGCACGAGGATATGCCGCCCATCGATGTGGAGGATTTCCATCAAGGTCAGTGGGTGGTCGATTTGAAGTACCGGGAAACAGGCTTATTATTGCGGGAGGCGGCAGCGAGGGGGGCCGGGACGGCGGGTGGTGAAGGCATGCTACTGCACCAGGCAGCCGCCTCCTTCGAGATATGGACGGGGCGGCCGGCGCCCCTCGAGGCCATGCGAGAGGCAATCGAACAGGAGATGACCTCCTAAGGTAGAGGAAAGAGATGCAAAAGCCCAAGAAAGAGAAACTGGGGCAGATACTAATACGAAACCGCATCATTACTGAAGACCAGCTCGAGGAAGCTCTGGCCAAGCAGAGGGAGAGCGGCGACTCATTGGGCCGGGTGCTCATTGACTTGAAAATGGTCAGTGAAGGAGCACTCACCTCTATCCTTGCTCGCCAGATAGGCCTGAAATATATAGACCTCGCAAATTATGACATCGATATTTCCGCTTCCAGCCTTGTCGATGCGGAGGTCGCTCGCCGCTATACCCTGCTGCCGATAGGTTTCGAGGGCGACAGACTCTTGATCGCCATGGCCGATCCCACCAATGTCTTCGCTCTCGATGACGTGCGAATAATGACCGGCATGGAAATAGAGCCGTTGGTGGCTACGAAAGAAGATATAGTAGCGGCGATCAGCCGTTTCTGCCGGGCCGAAGCCGATTCCGAACTCTCGGTGGAGGACATCAGCGAGGAGATAGGTGACGACGGCCGAGAAGCGGACGCTGATGATGCGCCGATCGTAAAATACGTCAATCTGCTTATAACGGAGGCCGTGGCCGATCGTGCGAGCGACGTACACATCGAACCGATGGATAAAGATGTGCGGGTGCGTTTTCGAATTGACGGAGTATTGCACGAGATCCGCCGTAATCCCAGACAGCTTCACCCCGGGGTAGTGGCCAGGATCAAGGTCATGGCGGATATGAATATCGCCGAAAAAAGAGTTCCGCAGGACGGCAGGGCCTCCGTGGAGATGAGGGGGAAGTCGGTAGACATCCGCGTCGCTTCTCTGCCCACGATTCATGGCGAGAAGATGGTGCTGCGCATTCTGGATAAGAGCGCTTCCCTTATGAGTCTCGAGGAACTGGGCTTCCGGGAACAAACCATGGAGGCGTATTCCCGCAGCTTTCGTAAGCCCTACGGGACCATCATGGTCACCGGCCCAACAGGAAGCGGCAAAACTACGACACTCTATGCGACCCTTAATGTTCTCAACAGCATCAAGCACAATATAATAACGGTGGAGGATCCGGTCGAGTACAGGCTGCCCCTCATAAATCAGGTCCAGGTGCATTACAAGGCAGGCCTTACTTTCGCGTCGGCATTGCGTTCCATCCTACGCTGTGACCCGGATATCGTCATGATCGGGGAAATACGAGATCCTGAATCCGCCCAGATAGCTATTGAATCAGCCCTCACCGGACACCTCGTCCTTTCCACCCTGCACACCAATGACGCGCCAAGCGCCCTGACACGGCTTCTGGAGATGGGCATCGAGCCGTTTCTTATAGCGTCGGCAGTCGACTGCGTCAGTTCTCAGAGGCTCACCCGAAAGTTGTGCGCGCGCTGCAAGGAACCCTATGAACCCGACCCGGATTTCCTGGAAAAGGTGGGGTTCACTTGGGAAGATATGGAAGAGAAGGTGTTGTTCCGCTCAAAAGGGTGTGCTGCCTGCAATAAAACCGGATTCAAGGGCCGCATCGGAGTTTACGAGGTATTAGAGGTGAGTGAAAACATAGAGAAGCTGGTGGCGAGGAACGCGCCACACGTCGAGATCGCAGAGATGGCCAGATCCGAGGGAATGAGAACCATGAGGGAGGAAGGCTTCGCTAAAGCCAGACAGGGAGTGACATCTCTTGAAGAGGTTCTCAGGGTCATCATGTAGAAGAGTAATATGGCTCGGCACTAATGAGAGTCGAGAGGAGGAACGGCCTTGGCTGTGAAGCTTGATATCAATGAACTCCTGGAAGAGGTGCTGGTGAGAGGTGCTTCGGACCTCCACCTCACGGTAGGTGCCCCTCCCGTCATGCGCATAAACGGCGTTCTGCAGCGGCTGGAGGAGTATTCCAGATTGACTTCCAATGACACTCGGGACATGATCTACAGCATTCTGACTGCGAGACAAAGGGAGCAGTTGGAGAGCAACCTTGAGTATGACCTCTCTTATTCGGTGCCCGGCAGTGCGCGCTTCAGGGTTAATGCCTATTTCCAGCGCAACTCGCTGGGGGCCGCTTTCCGCATCATCCCTTACAGAATCAAGACGGTGGAGGAATTAGGCCTCCCACCCGTGCTCACCGAGTTTGCCATGCTGCCACGGGGTTTTATCCTGGTCACCGGGCCGACCGGACAGGGCAAATCGACCAGCCTGGCAGCCGTAATCAATATCATCAACGAGAATCGTAATTTGCACATCATAACTGTCGAAGATCCTATAGAGTTCCTACACGTTCACAAAAAGTGCATCGTGAACCAGAGGGAGGTGGGCGGAGACACCCACTCTTTTTCCAATGCTCTCAAGTATGTCCTGCGTCAGGATCCCGACGTCATCCTGGTGGGGGAGATGAGGGACCTGGAAACAATTTCCACGGCGCTGACGGCCGCCGAAACCGGCCACCTGGTTTTCGCCACCCTGCATACTCAGGATGCACCACAGACCATTGACCGGATAATCGATGTTTTTCCCACCTATCAGCAACAACAGGTCAGGCAGCAGCTGGCATCGACCATTCAGGCGATCGTCACTCAGCAATTGCTGCCCACAAAAGATGGGCAGACGCGAATACCGGCTGTGGAGGTAATGGTGGCAACGTCGGCCATAAGGAACCTGATCCGCGAGGCAAAAGCGCATCAAATATATTCCTCTATGCAGTCCGGCGGCCAGTACAAGATGCAGACCATGGACCATTCAATCGCCGCTCTTTTCAAGAGGGGTATTATTTCATACGAAGTTGCCATGTCGCGCTGCAGTAACCGTGACGAGATGATAAGGCTAATCGGGTGACGGTTGATGGCAGCGGTTCTTCGCATAGAGAACCTTAAAAAAAGTTACAGGACGGGACGAAAGAGCCCCCGGCGGGAAGCTATTGATGGCCTTAATCTCCAGGTGGATGCCGGACAAATCCTCGGCCTGCTGGGGCCGAATGGAGCGGGCAAAACAACCACGCTAAAATCGGTCCTCGGTCTGGTAAACCCCGATTCCGGAGATATTTGGCTGTTCGGGGAGCAGGGCATAAACGCCAAAGCGAGAAAGAAAATAGGTTTTCTTCCCGAGCAACCTTATTTCGAACTGTATCTCACCCCACGGAAGCTGCTGAAATACTTCGGGAAGTTGTTCGGCCTGCAGCCATCGGGCATCGAAGCACGCATTTCACACCTCTTGAGCCTGGTCGGCTTGACCGAGGAAGCAGACCTCAGTCTTAATCGTTTTTCCAAGGGAATGCTGCAGAGGATGGGGATAGCGCAAGCCCTGATCTCCGAGCCGGAGTTTCTGATTTTGGATGAGCCATCGAGCGGCCTCGACCCTTTGGGCAAGGTTCATATAAGGGGAATTCTCGAGGACTTGAGGCAGGGAGGAACCACCATTCTCATCAGCTCGCATCAATTATCGGAGATCGAGGATATATGTGATGCGGTAGCGATAATCGACAGGGGCCGAAATGTTGCATCCGGCTGTCTGGATGAGCTGCTGCTATCAGAGGACCGCTATGAAATCTCTTTGCTCGAACCGGCACTTGATTTATCCGCCGAACTTCCTCCATCAGCGAAATGGGTAGGCGAGGAAAAGGACCGCCTCAGTTTGAGGCGAGTAGACCTGAATGATGCTTTAAAGTTGATTATCGATAACGGAGCCTCAATAGCGGGGGTCAGGGAAGAGCGCTTGAGTCTTGAGGAATATTTTACCAACAGGGTGAAAGGATCATCGGAAGGGACGGAAGAATGAGGCTGTTGGGCGTCTTTGCCTGGAGCGTCGTCGAAGATGCAATGCACAGGAAGGTATTCTATATAATCCTGGCTCTGACCGTCCTCATGATATTCTTGATCCCGCTTCTCCCCAGCGCCCAGGTCGGCGTGCAGCTTGATTTAATGCGGGAGGCGGCCTTGGGCCTCACGACAATAATGGCCTTTGTTCTCGCTATCATTATGGGGGGTACGAGTATAGCACGCGATGCCGAGCAACGGACGATTTATAACATCATCTCCAAGCCGGTGCAGCGCTGGCAATATTATTTGGGGAAATTCCTGGGAATTATGCTGGTGCTTGTCATCACCCTCGCCCTAATCTTTATCGTGATAGGAGTGTTCGTGCTGGCGAAGTTTCGTGTCTTTGATCCCGGCCTCGCCAAGGCCCTATTCACGATTTTTCTCGAGGCTTCGATACTCACATCACTCACTATGATGGCGTCGGTTTATCTTAGTCCCCTGGTATGCGTTTTTGTGGGAATTCTCTTTTATGTAGTGGCCCATGTTAAAGGTGGCTATCTCTACGATGCCATGAATAACGGCAACCCCATCGCCAGGATCGGCGCGGGCTTTCTCTATTACATCCTGCCTAACCTTGAACGCTTTAATATTAATGAGACCATAGCTCATGGAGAAAGCGTATTCAGGGTGGGACTTCTTGATCTCATCCTCTTGACCTTAATGGCCGCCGCCTTTACCGGTATCTTCCTCTACCTCGGCATCTTTCTCTTTTCTCGGAGGGATCTGTGAAAAAGACAGTGATTGTCCTGATAGTGGTCCTTTTGCTCGCAGCCGGGTTCCTTGAATGGGGAGTCGACAGGCGCTCTGCGCAGGTGAATGAGGAAGGGGGCGGTGAGTTCAACAATGCGGCGCGGGTCCTCGATTTCTTGGGCGGAGTGCGGCAATATCTCGCATATTCATTGTTCATAAAGGCCGATAAATTGCACCATACATATTTTGGAAATCCCCAAAAGGAATCAGAGCTGATTCCTTATTTTCTTCTGATAAGCCTATTGGATTCCCACTATACGGGTTCTTATTATATCGGATCCGGTCTCATTGCCGATCAAGGCAGGATCGATGAAGCGATCGATTATATGAATCAGGGTATCGATGCGAATAAAGGATCCGCAGATTTGTACTTTGAGCTTGCGGATTTTTTTATCAGGAAAGACGAATACAACGAAGCTAAGAATGCTCTTGAGGAGAGTCTTGAGTTTCAACCAAACATAACTTCAAGGAGTTCGATACTCCAGGCTTTGGCAGCCTGCTATAGGAGATTGGATGTGGAAAAAGCTCGAGCAGTGATGATGGAACTCGGAATCTATTGTTCCATCAGTAGATATAATCCATTATCCCATGATGATCTCGAGCGCATGGTTGATCTTGTGAACTTTGCTTTTGAAGGAGCGGCGGAAGGATAAGGCATTTCCATATCGAAATTAGTGCATATGAAGCAGCCGGGGTCTGAGATTAAGTAATTCATTTCATAGCACGATATATAAGGCAATGCAGAAGATTGAGGATGTTCCTTAGGGATGGGTTCGCCAGGTAAAAAACAGACTTAGTAGCAAATATAGTCAGGATATTTTATAGAGGAGAGAGGCTGTGGCGCAAGACTATTCCTATCGGGTGAGAGACCGGGCCGGCAAAATAATATCGGGTAGCCTCGAGGCTGACAACGAAGCCGCTGTTTCCCAGCGTCTTAGGGAAATGGGTTACTTCATAATTGGCATAGAGGAACAGAAGGTTTCGCTTAGGAAGAAACAGCTCCATATTTTTCAACCGAAGGTGAAAGGCAAAGATCTTAATGTTTTTACCCGCCAATTTGCCACAATGATTAATGCAGGGCTTCCTCTGGTTAAATGCTTGAGTATCCTTACCGAACAAACCGAAAGCCCGGTTCTCACAGGAGTCATAGCCGATGTTCAACATGAGGTTGAGATGGGAAGGTCCCTTTCAGAAGCATTGGGAAAGCACCCGGAAGCATTTAAGGAGTTATATACAAGCATGGTTAAGGCGGGGGAAATCGGTGGCGTTCTTGATGATGTGCTTTTAAGAGTAGCAGCAACCCTGGAGAGCGAAAGCGAGATCAAGCGAAAGATCAAATCGGCAATGACATATCCTATTGCGATGATGGGCATATCCATGCTGCTCTTGTTGGTAATGTTGGTTTTTGTTGTACCGACGTTTGAAAAAATGTTTAAGGATATTGGAGCGACCCTTCCCTTTTTAACGAAAACAATTATGAGCGTGAGCCACTTTTTATTGAGTCTAAAGGGGCTGATTGTCATCGCTTTGTTGATTGGGGGAGTAATCCTACTGGGAAGGTGGATTAAAACGAAGAAGGGCCGGAGAAAACTAGATGCCTTCAAACTGAAACTACCTGTTTTTGGCATACTCTTTCATAAGATGTCGCTCTCTCGTTTTTCGCGAACCCTAGGCACGCTCGTTGCAAGTGGGGTGCCGATACTGCAGGCGTTGGAAATTACTT
>Ga0154740_153_pt2 | contig 8730 bp, 9 predicted proteins | sample Rifle2008BG16ft_FD_105748 | JGI IMG/M metagenome (GOLD analysis project Ga0154740, IMG submission 105748) | Candidatus Solincola sediminis RBG_16_55_12 | reverse complement strand
ACCGAGATCGAAGCCCTTTCGACCGGCGGCGTAGCCAAGATTTTCACACCGGGAACGCCAATTTCCGCTATTGTCTCTTTCCTCGACGAGCAGTTGACTTTTCAGGTTGAAAGCCGCTGAAAATATCTAATATAATAGGTTGGCCCGTGCTGACCGTCCTGTCCCTCAGGCGGACGCAGCATTAACATAGCAACGTTAGCAATATAGGACGAAAAAAGGAACGAAGCGGGGTTTTATTATGTGCGCTGAAGAACTTGATTTCATCGAAAAGTATGACCTCCTCGGATGTATCCAATGCGGTAGATGTACGGGTGGGTGTCCTGTAGCCACGAGAACCCCCCTTAGAGTGCGCGGCTTCATGTATGACGGCCTGAATGAGGAGCGCCTGGAGGAACTCTCCGAGAAGCCCGAGATATGGGACTGCACCACCTGCTTCACCTGTGCCGCTCGCTGCCCCAAGGGGCTCGAACCCCTCGAGGTACTCATCGGGTTGCGCAGCCTGCTGATAGAAGAAGGCAAGGTACAGCCCACGGTGAGGGACGCCCTCGAGTCGATCTTCAAGGATGGGAATCCCTGGGGATCGCCGCGCTCCAAGCGCATGGACTGGGCGGCCGACCTGGACGTGAAGATCCTCGAGCCAGAGGATGAGGAAAAGACCGACGTGATGCTCTACATCTGCTGCACCGACGCCTATGACCCGCGGGTCATGAAGGTGGCCCAGGCGCTGGTCAAGGTGCTCAAGGCGGCGAATGTCGACTTCGGCCTCATCGGTGAGGAGGAGAGCTGCTGCGGGAGCGAAGTGCGCCGCTTAGGCGAGGAAGGCCTCTTCGAGATGTGCGACGAGGAGAACGTCGAGATGATGAACTCCTACAACGTGGGCAGCATAGTGGCTATCAGCCCCCACTGCTACAACACGCTCAAGAAGGAGTACCACGGCCTCAAACACCCGGTGCTCCATTACACAGAGCTGGTCGCCCAACTCCTGGAGGACGGCAAGCTCACACTCAACACCGAGATGAAGAAATTGATTACTTACCACGACCCCTGTTTCCTGGGCAAGCAGAATGACATCTACGACGAGCCCCGTTACATTCTCACTCGCATTCCCGGCGCGGAGTACAAGGACTTCGACCGCTGCCGCGAGCGCAGCCTGTGCTGCGAGGGTGGAGGCGGCAAGATGTGGGTGGAGACCGAGTCCAAGGAAGAGAGGCTCGCGGAAATAAGGGTTGATGACGCCAAGGAGATGGGCGCCGAGGTTATCGCCGTCGCGTGTCCGTTCTGCCTGCTTACCCTGGAGGACGCTACCAAGGTTAAAGGAGTCGATGAGGAAATGCGCGTAGCGGATATTCTCGAACTCCTGGCTGAGGCTTTATAGATAGATAGTAAATCCACTGGCGGTTAGAGAGTTTTCAGGACTTTCGATAAGCAAGGGAAGAGGTGAATCGCGTATGAATATGGTTGTATGTGTGAAGCGGGTCCCGGACACATCCGAGTCCGAGGTCCATATCGATGGCTCGGGCAAGGGCATCGACACCAGCCGATTGTCCTTCGGCATCAACGAGTGCGACAACTACGCAGTCGAGGAGGCCATCCAGAAAAAGGAAGCCCTGGGCGGAAATGTCACCGTTATCAGCCTGGGCGACAAGCAAAGCGACGAGGTCATCCGCATGGCCCTGGCCAAGGGCGGGGATGACGCAATACGCCTCGAGGACGAAGCCTTCGCGGGCTCCGACGCGGTAGCCGTAGCCAAGGCGCTGGCCGCAGCGGTAAAGGACGTGGAGTGGGACATAGTCTTCACCGGCGCTCTCACCGATGACGACGGTTACGCCGCGGTTCCGGTAGCCCTGGGCGAAATACTCGGAGTACCCTTTGCGACTTATGTGAAGAAGCTGGAAGTTATGGACGACGGCAAGAAGGTCAAGGTCGGCCGCGAGCTCGAAGGCGGGCTCATGGAGATGGTCGAGATGACAACCCCCTGCGTCCTCGGCATCCAGACCGGAATCAACGAGCCGCGCTACGCATCCTTCAAGGGCATCAAACAAGCCGCCAGGAAGGAAATCACAATCAAGAGCGCGAGCGATTTAGGCCTCGACGCATCCGACTGTGGAGAGGCAGGATCCTGGGCCGCCCTCGAGCAGTTCACCCCGCCGGTAGTCGGCGAGATGGCGGAGATTCTCGAAGGCGAACCGGATGAAACCGCTGGCAAGCTAGCCGGCATCCTGAAAGAGAAGGGGCTGGTCTAGATGAAAGATATCTTAGTATTGATGGAGCACCGCCAGGGTGCAATGCGCGACGTATCGCTCGAGATGCTCTCCGGCGCCGCCAAACTGGGCGGCACCGTAGTCGCTGTCCTGCTCGGCAAGGACGTGGATGCCTTCGCCGATAAGGCCGCCGGCCTGGCCGACAAGGTCATCTACGTGAACGACGCAATGTTCGAAAACTATAATTCCCGAGCCTACCAGAAGGCCCTCGAGGCCCTCATAGCGGAGAACGGGCCCGGGCTGGTATTAATTGGTAACACGGCGCAGGGAGTGGACATGGCTCCCGCTCTCGCCGTTTCCACCGGCTTCCCGCTGGTGACCGACGTCACCGCCATAGAGATGGATGGTGATAAACCCAAGCCGACGCGCACCTTCTACGGCGGCAAACTCAATGCCCACATGAACATGAAGGACGCGGACACCTACATCCTGACTATCCGTGAAGCGACCTTCCCGGCCGATGATCCTTCCAAGTCGGGCGAAATCGTGAAGACGGACAACCCGGTAAGCGATGATCTCTCCTACCGCCAGTTCGTGGAGTACGTAGAGCCCGAGGTGGGCGACGTGGACATAACGCAGTCCTCACTTCTCGTGGGCGTGGGCCGCGGTATCCGCGAGGATAAGAACCTCCCCATCGTCGAGGAACTGGCCAAGTTGCTCGGTGCCGACCTGGCCGCCTCGCGCGCGGTGGTCGACGCCGGCTGGTTGCCCTCCGACCGGCAGGTAGGCATCTCCGGCAAGACCGTTAAGCCCAAGCTCTACCTCGCAGTGGGTATCTCGGGAGCGTTCCAGCACGTGACGGGCATGAAGGGAGCCGATGTAATCGTAGCCATCAATAAGGATCCGGACGCGCCTATATTCGGAATCGCCGACTATGGCATCGTGGACGATCTCTTCAAGGTGGTGCCCAAGCTTACTGAGAAAGTGAAGGAGTTGAAGGGCGCTTAAGTGTTATCATTGGCGCCTGCTCCTCTGGTGCCCATAATGAAATCGCAGACATTTTTGCAGATAGATGAAGCTTTGTTCCATGGCACGAGGAGGATATAGGACAAATGAACGGTAAACCAAGGATCGGGGTCTATGTCTGCCACTGCGGTACGAACATAGCCGGCACCGTCGATGTCGAGGAAGTGGTGCGCTTTGCGCAGACCATCCCCGACGTCACCGTTGCCCGCAACTACAGCTACATGTGTTCGGATCCCGGGCAGGCGTTGATCGTCGATGATATTGAAAAGATGGGATTGAACCGCGTCGTGGTTGCCTCGTGCTCGCCGCGTATGCATGAGCTTACCTTCCGCAAGACCCTGAACGGGGCGGGCCTCAATCCGTATTTCCTGGAGATGGCGAACATCCGCGAGCAGTGTTCGTGGGTGCACGAGGATTCCATAGCGGCGACCGAGAAATCAAAGCGCATCATCGAAGCCGCGGTCGTAAAGGCCCGCAGGCTCGAGGCGCTGGACCAGAAGGAAGTGGACGTCGAGCCGGCCACCTTGATAATCGGGGCCGGAATCGCCGGGATACAAGCGGCGCTGGACATAGCCGACGCCGGCTTCAAGGTCTACCTGGTCGAGAAGTCACCCACGGTGGGGGGCCACATGGCCCAGCTGGATAAGACCTTCCCGACGCTCGACTGCTCCGCCTGCATCCTCACGCCGAAAATGGTGGATGTTGCCAACCACCCCAATATCGAACTCATGACCTACTCCAAGGTGGAGGACATCTCCGGTTACGTGGGCAACTTCGACATCAAGGTGCGCAAGAAGACGCGCTACGTGGACGTGAGCAAGTGCACCGGCTGCGGCGACTGCGCTTCGGCCTGCCGCCAGGCGGGGCGCTTTGCTAACGAATTCGACGAAGGGATGGGGATGCGGGGCGCGATCTACTTGCCCTTCCCGCAGGCGGTTCCCGCCAAGTACACGGTGGATAAGGAGAGCTGCCTGTTCCTTTCCAAGGGCAAGTGCGGCGAGACACCGAAGTGCCTGGAGGCCTGCCAGCCGAAAGCCATAAACTTCGAACTCGAGGACGAGATCGTCGACTTCAAGGTGGGCACCATCATCGTAGCCACCGGATTCGATGTCTTCGACGCAACCCTCAAGCCGGAATACGCCTACGGGGTCTATGACAATGTGGTCACCGCGCTCGAGTTCGAGCGCATGGTGAACGCGTCCGGCCCGACCGGCGGCAAAGTGGTCATGCTCGAGCGTGGCAAGAAGAAAAAGAAGAAGAAGGAAGGCGAGGAAGAGGAGGCGCCCAAGGTTCCCGAGAGCGTCACCTTCATCCAGTGCGTGGGATCGCGCGACAAGAGCGTGGGCAATGAGTATTGCTCCCGCGTCTGCTGCATGTACACCGCGAAGCTCGCCCACCTCGTGAGAGATAAGGCGCCCGACGCCGAGGTCACCGTCTTCTACATGGACGTGCGCGCCTTCGGCAAGGGCTTCGAGGAATTCTACGACAGGGTAAGGCGCGAGGGCGTCCGCTACATTCGCGGCAACCCCTCGGAGATATATAGAAAGAACGGCAAGCTGATCGTGAGGGCGGAGGATACGCTCACTTCGACTCCCCTCGAGCACGAGACGGATATGGTCGTCCTCTCCGTGGGCCTGTGCCCCAGGACCGATACCCGTGACGTGATCGACCTGCTCAAGCTGTCGCAGTCATCAGACCTCTTCTACCTCGAGGCGCACCCCAAGCTGCGCCCGGTGGACACCGCATCGGACGGCGTCTACCTGGCCGGTGTCTGCCAGGGGCCGAAGGACATCCCGGACGCGGTGGCCCAGGCGAAGGGCGCGGCGTCGGCGGCGATGATCCCCATGGCTTCCGGCAAGGTGAAGGTGGAGGCCCAGACCTCCATCGTCGACGAGACCACCTGCCGCGGCTGCGGCTTCTGCGTCGAGGTCTGCCCGTACACGGCGATCGAGCTGGTCGAGATAAACCGCATGGGATGGCATGTAAAAGCGGCGCGCGTTAACGAAGCCCTGTGTAAGGGCTGCGGCGCCTGCGCGGCAGCCTGTCTCTCCGGTTCCATCCAGCAGCGTTCCTTCAAGGATTTGCAGCTCCTACCACAGATACAAGCCTTGGGGGTGAAATAATATGGCAGAAGCTACCAAAACGGCAGAAGCTACCAAGACCGATTTCGAGCCCAACATAGTGGCCTTCCTCTGCAACTGGTGTTCGTACGCCGGAGCCGACCTGGCTGGCACCTCGCGCATCCAGTACCCGCCCAACGTGCGGGTAATCCGCGTGATGTGCTCGGGCCGCGTCAACCCTCTGTTTATAATGAACGCCCTGCAGCAGGGAGCCGACGGGGTGCTCATCTCAGGATGCCACCCGGGCGACTGCCACTACATGCAGGGCAACTACTTCGCGCGCCGGCGCTTCAACCTCATGCGGAATTTCCTGGAGTACGTGGGCATCGAGCCCGAGAGGGTCCGCATGAGCTGGGTCTCGGCCTCCGAGGGCGCCAAATGGAAAGGAGTCATCGAGGAGGTCGTTGAGGGCATCAAGTCCGTCGGGCCCATGGATAGCTTTAAACGGAGGCAGTTAAATTGGTAGATATAACTAAACTCAGAGACATTGCCAAGGAGGTTATCTCCAGGGACGACGTGAGGCAGGTCATAGGTTACCGCCCCGGTACCTACGGCTTCAGGGCTCGTCCGGCCTTCGTGCTCGAGCCGGCCGATGCCGATGAACTAATCTTCTCGCCGGCCTGCATCAACAACCTCGCCACTTACATCGTCATCGAGGAGAAGCTCCCGGTGCCGCGCGGGCAGGAGCCCGATTCGCGCAAGGTGGCCGTAATGGTCAAGGGATGCGACTCGCGGGCCATCATCCAGCAACTGGAGGAGAAGGCCTACGACCGCGACCACGTGCTGGTGCTGGGCATCCCCTGCGAGGGCGTGGTGGACATGGACAAGGTGAACGCCAGGTTCCCCAACGTGGACAAGGGTGACATCGCGCTCGAGGGCGACAAGTTCGTGATCTCCTTCAACGGCACAAAGGAAGAGGTCGCGAAGGACGAGCTGCTCGCCGACAAGTGCAAGCGCTGCCGCTACCCGACGCCCCTCGTCTCCGACGAGATGCTGGGCGATGAGGTGGAGCGCTTCGCAGACGACGATTTCTCCGATGTGGAGGTGCTGGAGAAGAAATCGCGGGACGAGAAGTGGGCTTACTGGGAGGAGAAGTTCTCCCGCTGCGCCCGCTGCTACGCCTGCCGCAACGCCTGCCCCATGTGCTACTGCGAGGACTGCGTCTTAACGCGCCTGGAGCCCATGTGGATGAGGCGCTCGGTCGATATCAGCGAGAACACGGCCTATCACATCGCACGGGCCTATCACCTGGCCGGACGCTGCATCCAATGCGGCGCCTGCGAGCAGGCCTGTCCGATGGACATCCCGCTCATGGACCTCAACCGCAAGTTTTACAAAGACGTGCGGGAGCTCTTCGATTACGAGCCGGGGACGGACGCCGAGCAGCCGCCCCTGCTTTCGACCTTCAGCGTGGACGACCGTGAAGATTTCATACTTTAAAGGGTGGGTATCATGGCAGTAAAGAAATTAAGCAAGGATAAAGTCGGGGAGGCTCTCAAGGAACTCATGAAGTTCCGCCTCGTCGCGCCCGCCAAGTCGGATGACGTGGTCATCTTCAAGCAGATCTCCGACCCCGCTGAGGCCTACCTGGATTATGGCAACTCAGCGGTTCCCCCCAAGAAGATGGTGTTCCCCCAGACCGAGACATTGTTCCGCTTCGTGACGGGCGAGCCCGAACTCAAGGAGAAGAATGTGGAGGAAGAGGGGCAAACGGTGATCTTCGGCATGCGGCCGTGCGACGCGAGAGCGATGTCTATCGTGGACAAGCTCTTTGACTGGGATTTCGACGATCCCTACTATCAGAAGCGCCGCGCGATGACCACTTATGTCGGCATGGCCTGCACCGAGCCCCCGTCGGTCAACTGCTTCTGCACCTCGGTGGGCGGCAGCCCCTTCAGCACTGAAGGGCTGGACGTAATGCTCACCGATATGGGCGACTACTACGCGGTGCAGGCGCTCAACGAGAAGGGCGAGAAACTCACGGAGACGATCGCTTCTCAGTTGGAAGACGGCGGCGACGAAAAGAAGATCGAGGAGATGGCGGCGGCCGCGGCGGGCAAGATCAAGCGCTCGATAAAGACCGACGGCATATCCGAGAAGATCCCGACACTTTGGGATAGCGACGTCTGGAAGAAGGTATCCGCATCCTGCCTGGGTTGCGGGACCTGCACCTTTCTCTGCCCGACCTGCCACTGCTTCGACATTCAGGACGAGGTGGAGGAGATGGGCGAGGGACGGCGCTGCCGCATGTGGGACTCCTGCATGTTCAGCGAGTACACGCTGCACGCTTCCGGGCACAACCCCAGGCCGTCGCGCAAGGAGCGCACGCGCAACCGCGTCAGCCACAAGTACTCCTACTTCCCGAGCAAATTCGATGACATCGCCTGCGTGGGATGCGGCCGCTGCATCAACATGTGCCCGGTGAACATCGATATCCTCGATATCCTCGAACAGGTGGTGGAAGCATGAGCAGTAACAACGGAAATCCATACATCCCTTACCGGGTAAATATCATCGACGCCTGGTACGAAGCGCCGGGAGACCGCTGCATCAAGACCTTCAAGGTGACCTTCGACGACGAGAAGGTGTGGGACACCTGGAGCCATCGCCCGGGGCAGTGCGCTATGGTGGGCATCCCCGGAATAGGGGAGTCCATGTTTTGCATATCTTCATCTCCGACCGAGAAGGGTTTCCTGCGCTTCAGCATCATGAAGACGGGGAAGAACACCAGCGCATTGCACGAGCTGGAGAAGGATGATTCCTTCTACATCCGCGGTCCCCTGGGCAACACCTTCCCGGTTGATGACTGGAAGGGCAAGAATATCGTGACCGTGGGCGGCGGCATCGGCCAAGCGCCGCTGCGGCCTGTGATCCAGTGGGTGCGCGACAACCGTGCCGACTACGGCGAGCTGGAGCTGATCTACGGCGCCCGGACTTAGGCCGACCATTGCTTCAAGGCGGAGTTCGAGGAGATCGGTCAGGGTGGCGAATGCAAGCTTCACCTGTCGGTTGACGTGGAAGAGGAAGAGTGGCCCCACTTCGTCGGCTTCGTACCGACGCTCTTGATGGAGGTCGCGCCCAAGCCAGAGAACACGATCGCTGTTACATGCGGACCGCCGATCATGATCAAGTTCGTGCTCGAGAACCTGGAGAAGTTGGGATTTGCGCCCGAGCAGATCTATACCACTCTCGAGAACCGCATGAAGTGCGGCATCGGCAAGTGCGGCCGCTGCAATGTGGGCAACATGTACGTATGCAAGGACGGACCGGTCTTCTCGTACGCGATGCTGAAGACCATCCCCGAAGCGTTCGCCTGATAAACAACGTGTCATTGCGAGGAGGCCGTTTCGGCCGACGAAGCAATCTAAAGGTGGAGGCTCACC
>Ga0154740_157_pt2 | contig 9927 bp, 9 predicted proteins | sample Rifle2008BG16ft_FD_105748 | JGI IMG/M metagenome (GOLD analysis project Ga0154740, IMG submission 105748) | Candidatus Solincola sediminis RBG_16_55_12 | reverse complement strand
GATGCAATCGTTCCTTATTTAGAGAAATATGATGCGGTCCTCCTGGAGAATCACGGGGTCTTGTGCTGGGGAAGCAACCTGGAGCAAGCATACCACCGGCTGGAAACGGTTGAATTCTGCGCCACTGTAACCCTCACCGCCAAGTTGCTCGGTGGGGCCCGAGAACTTCCTGTCGAGCCCTTGCGTAATCTCCTCGCCATTCGCGAGATTATGAAGAGGAGCGAAGCATGATTCCTCTAACTTGCAAAAAAAGCTCAACTTTTTACAGAAGATTACGAAAATATCACTAAATAAATGTAATTTCGCTCCCGAGTAATAATAGAAGGCGAAGTGCCTCGGTTCATAAACAGGGTTAGCACCGAGGCAAAGAAGGGCTCTTAGCCCCTGATGTGGAATTACTTTTTGAGAGAATGCAAAGGCCAGACAGCGAAGCGATCGCCCGGAGGCAGTTTTCCGGGTGAGTTCGTGTTGTTTTATATAGTATGCGTTCCAGAAAGAGGAGGTGGTGCCTGAAAAGCAGCAGTTTTTTAGGTTGTCACTTTTGTTTGCCGGAAACGCATTCATTGCTAATCGATGGAAGGCAATCGGCACGACTCTTACGAGAGGGGGGTGTGTTCATTGAAACCGAAACCGAGAAATCTCTTACTGGCGGTAATACTCGCTATCGTGACGTTCTTCTGGATCTTGTTTTTTGAGTACCTGGGCGCAAAGGCTTATTGGGTTGCCCTTATAAGCTTTGGGGTTTGTATCGCCTACGGACCTTCTCTGCTGCCATCGCTACCCTATATGGGAGTAGCGGCGGTCGGAGGCACCTTTTTAGGCCTCGGGACCTTTGCTTTGGCCATGAAGGTCCTGCCCCTGTACTATGGACTCTCTATTGCCATCTCTGCAGCTATTTTCGTACTTGTAGCCGGTTTGTTAAGCGCCGGCAAGTTGAGGGAAATGCTGCCCATGAATCTCGTTGCGATAGGAGCCTTCCTGGGGGCAATATCTCGCTTCGACTTTCTATTTACGGAGCAGCCTATACAAGGCACTGCGCGTGCATTCCAGACTTTGGTGGGCGTGCTTCTCTCATTGCTCGTCGGAATGCTGCTGGCGGCGGTCCTGCAGGCTCTGGTCTTAGCACCAAGGCAGGCTCGAGCCATGGAAGTTCCGGCCGAACCACCAAAGATAATGGAATAGGGGGGGATGGACATGCGAAAATTTAGAAGAATTTTGTTAGTCCTTATCGCCTCCGGCTTGATTATCTCACTCACCATGATCATTCCGGCCGGCGCCGCTTCATCTTCGAAGGGTGACGTCAAGGTTATGGATGCGGAATTGGTGTATGCGGAGACGGATTCCGTCGGGACGATTGAAAAGGTCCAGATAGTCGACTGGGTTTCCCTGGACGGCGAGGGAACCGTTAACGTCAAGGAAAAGAAGGATCTGACCGGCAATATGAAGTTCCAGGGTGTGCATGGATTTGCCACTCCCAAGGTCGAAGGCGACCAGATAGTCTGGGGCGATCTGACTTCTAAGGGAAATGCCCAGGGCATTGCCTCGACACAGCTCTCAAAAGAGATGGTGGAGCAAGTCAAGGACAAGATCCCTCTCGACGTTCATTACACATACACTTTGGACGGTAAAAAAGTTAGCCCGGAGGATATAACCGGCCAGAGCGGCCATTTCAAGATGGAACTGACCCTTACCAACAAAAGTAAAGAAAAGTCCGTGGTTGAGGTGGAGGACCCGGATACCGGCGAGATGGTGAAGACCGAGGTTGAAACCTATCTGCCGATGGTTATCGTTCCCTACGACTGGTACTTCGATAACCAGGTTTTCCATAACCTGACATCGGATGAAACGGGGATAACTTTCTTCTTCCCCGATTTCTACCAGGTTGGATGGTCGATTCCACTATTCCCGCCGGCCACAGAAGCTTCGAATACTATCTGGGTCGAGGCAGATGTGACTGATTTCCGCATGCCGGTTCTTACATTGCCCGTGGCGTTCCTGTTCCCTAAGACCAACCAAAGGGACCCGCTGCCGGAGTTTAAAGCTGGTCTCGAGCTTTTGTACGGTGGCGTAAAGCAATTGGATGAGGGCGTCGGCGATCCTGCGACCAATCCTTCTCTGCTTTACGGAATCACAAAAGTCGATCAAGGATTGCAGCAGATGGCAGACACATCTGCAGGATTGCCATTTGCCAAATCGAACCTTGATGGCCAGATAATCCCGGGCGTCGAGGAAATAGCTGCAGGTATGGGATCGACGACAACGCCGAATACCCTGCTGTATGGAGCCAGTCAATCCCTGGCCGGCTTGCAGTCAATGGCGACTGGTATAGGCAACCCGGGGCAAGCTAATACCCTCTTGGATGGCCTTGCGCAAATGCAGGCGGGGTTGCAAACAATGCAAGCTGGGATCGGAAGTGCAGCGAGTGCAGACACGCTTCTTAATGGTATGGAGCTGATGAAAGAAGGGCTGGAGGAGACGCTGGCCGGAATCGGGGGCGCTGCTACTCCTGGGACGTTGCTTTATGCAGCCAATGCTATCATCGGGGGCTTACAGTCAATACGCACTGGCGTGGGTGCAGCCGGAATTCAAGCCTATATAAATGCAGTCATTCAAAGCTTCACAGTGGATAATTTCCCAAGCGCATCGCCCACAATGAATGCTTACGTTAATAATAATGCCGCTTACGGCGGTACTATGAGTGCCGGCGACATAAGCACAATAAATGCCATGATGTCGGGGCTAAACAGTGGTGCCCTGGGTCCAGCTATAACAGGGCTCCAAACCATATATAACAACATCGGGGATGGAACGAATCCTTTAACCTTGATGTATGCTGCAACTGCCGTTTACGGTGGACTGGACCTCATAAGGCAAGGTATAGGCAGCGCATCAACTCCTGATACATTGTTAAATGGTATCGCGCAGGTTACTGGCGGTCTGGAACTAATGGCTGCATCGATAGGCTCAGCTTCTGCTCCGGGTACTCTGCTCAATGGTATTGCGCTCGTTACAGCGGGAGTCAACACCATGAAAGCCGGAATCGGCAATACTGCAACCGCAAATACCCTTATTAATGCACTTGCTACCATGCAGGGCGGGCTTGTTCAAATGAGAGCCGGGTTACAGAGCGGGAGTATGTCAAGCCCGGGAATAAATGAAGGGCTTATATTGATTTCCGAGGGCTTGGGAGAAGCGGTGAGCGGGCTTGGAAGCGCTTCGACTGACAACACGCTGCTTTTCGCCACGAGCGGGATAACCGGAGGTCTTACTGAGGCAAAGAGTGGCACTACCCAGATGCTGGACGGCCTCTCGGAAAACCTGGTCATGTTGAACACCACAGAGGCGGAACTTGCCGCGATCGAACAGCGCGGGAAGGACTTCGACCATATCCTAGGGAGGGCCGAAGGAGCGGACACCGAGAATCAGGTTCGCTTCCTCTTCCAGAGCAAACCAACCTATGATTACAAGACGGGCGGCAGCATGATTACGGCGGTTATCCTCTCCATCGTGATCTTGTTGTTGCTGATTGGCGGAGCTTTGTTCCTGGTGCGCCGCGCTACGACCTAACGATTAGAACAGGCAAAGAGGCGCCCTTCGGGGCGCCTCTTTAATTTCCCTCTTTCATTCAAGACAGAACTGCTTTCGCCCGATCAAAGAAACATGAAACAGAACTTGAGCGAGACTTCCGTTAAGAGGTTTTGCATATCTCTTCTCACCTTCTCGATCGCTGTTTCTCTCCTTCTTACGGGATGCGGTTCATCGCAGACGGCGCTAATCGCGAATCCAATGGAATTCTTCGAGAGAGCCCGCGAGGAAATAACCAATGCGGACAGCTTCCGGATGAACGGACAGATGGTAATCAATTATGGCGATTCTTCCGGGTCACGCGACTTCCGCGTTAACTACGAAATGTTCTTTCAACAGGATGAAGATGGCTTTCTGGTCAAAATGGTAATGGAAATGCCGGCCCCAGGGGTTACTGCAAGCATGCAGATGATTGAAACATATATAACCGAGGACAAGATGTACCTATACTATCCAGCGACCGGACAGTGGTATTACAAGGAGTTTGATTTAGGCTTCAATATTGCCGCCCTCGATCAGGGTCTTTCACCTAACAGCATATTGAAAATGCTCGATTCAGCTAAAACCATCGAAGTCGTGGAAGAAACATCCTCTTATGCCAAGTATTACCTGACTCTTGATCCTGAAAAGTTGATGAATGATGCCGAGTTGGACGCTTATCTTGAGGGCATGAGAAAAAGCGGGATAATTCCGTTTGATCCCGTCCAGTATCGGGAAATGCTCAAGAATGTGACGTCATTGATGCAAATAAACCTTACTGTTGACAAGAAGAGCGGCTATCCCAGCGAATTCAACATGGTGATCGATGAAGACATCGTCCCTTACATGAAGGATTTCACCACCAATTCCGCCGCCCTGCAGGGGGCCTCCATGACCATGAGCATGAATATCGCGATAAGCGATTATGGTAAATCCTTTAATCTTAGCCTCCCGGAAGAGGCGCTGCAGGCAAGGCCATTCGAGGAACTGACTCAAACGATGAATCGATGATCCTCGATCGTTGCCCTACAACCAATCCTGTCTCTTTGCCACCACAGCCATGGCCACGACTATTACTACGATGATGATCCAGAAATAGAGATAGCCGTATTGCCACTTGTACTCGGGCATGTGAATGAAGTTCATGCCGTAAACGCCCGCCAGGAATGTCGCGGGCATAAAAAATGTGGCGATTCCGGTAAGCCTTTTCATAGTGACATTAAGGCGATTGCTGACAGCATTCAGATGTATATCGAGGGAACTGGATACGAGATCGCTGTTGCTCTCCACTTCGAGGCTCAACCTTGCCAAGCGGTCGTACACGTCCATCAGGTAGACGTTCAAGTCATCGGGAATTAGAGGTATGTCTCGGCTCGCCAAGCGCATTACTACATCGCGAAGGGAATAAACCGTCCGGCGAATTGACATATTGCGATGTTTGAGGCCCATAAGTGCATTCAGATCCCCCGCCTTATTACTCGCAAGAAGGTTCTCCATGTAGGTGTCTATCTTGTCTTGCAGGTCTTCCACAAATGGAAAGAATTGCTCAACCGAGACATTCATTATCGTATAAAGAAAAAAGGCGGGGTGGTGGTGCTTGGGTTCTTCGTCTTCCTTCAGCTTGTCAAAGACGTCGTTTAGTATTGGTATGTCCTCCATATGAATGGTGACAAGGTAATTCGATCCCATGATCAAGTAGAGGCTGGTCAAACCGACTTTATCCAGCGATTCCCGGTCATGTAGGAATTCCCAGATGACCATCATATGACCGTCGAATTCTTGCGCTCGGGGAACATTCTCGGCTCTCTTGCTTACTTCCATCGCGAGCGGATGAATGCCGAAGAATTGCTGAATCGAGTTTCGCTCTTCATCGCTCGGCGCTTGGGCATCAAGCCAGATGAGGCTGCAATCGCCGAGTTTGATCCCGCTTAGATCTGAAATCTTTTTTACCGCGCAGGAATTATCTACTACATATATTTTCATTCGCTCCTCCTCTTGCATCACCATTACTTTATTCTTCAGGCGGAGCTTATAACCTTCGGCTAATGAATTCCTGTAACGGGCTTGGAGGAATATCTTTTAGGGCGATCGTATATTCTTATGGGCATGAGGGCTTATCTGTCAGTATCCCGGTCGAGCGGATTCATGGAGGGGTTCTATGATTTTCTGTCCAAATTGCGGAATTTCCTGTAGATGATGCCAATTTCTGCGTCAAATGCAGAGCGCAATTCCAAGATCATTGAGGTTGTGGCTGGAGATGTATAGCGGAAGGGGCCCGTATGAGTGAAGAAAAGCAAGCGAGCGGCATTCTAGGCAAGATATCGGCCGTGATTAAGGCTCTGTTTGCAAAATGACAGCCTCCGGATAAGGCCCGTCGGGGCTGAGGGCTGGAGTCGTAAGATGGGGACCGCGCCAGCGGTCCCCATCAATTAATCCAGTTGCCTGGCCGTCGATTAATGTTCGGACGTGGCATCCTCCGGTTCTGCGACGGTCACATTGAAGACTTTCTCCTCAACCGGCGCGACGCCCGTTTCCCAAGGACGCACCTTTTCAAGCGAGATCTTGGCATTGCCTGCCCCTACCGGTTTGAAGGTCCAGGTCTCCTCGCCGCCTGCGCCGACCTCGCCTTCCTTCTTCGCGGACGATTCGTACTGGGTATTCACGATTTCAAGAATAGAATCATCAAGAGGCTCGGCAAGCTGCCACTGATAACCGGTTGTGTGATTTGCTTCGAGGACAATCTCGAATTGTACGTTCTTCTCAGCCTCGATAGTCTGGCCCTCGTCTTCGTATTTCTTGGGCGTGGCCGTCTGGCTGCCCTTCTTGACGACAATGACGTGGAAGGTAACAACAGTTGCGCCTTCCTCGGCCGCTACATTCGCCTCTTCGGCTCCTTCCGTAGTCTCGGAACCCTCGGTTTGTTGCGGCGGTTCGCTCGGTGTTTCCCAGGGCCGAACATAGGTGAGACTGATGGTTGCTTCTCCCATGTCTTCGGCGGAGAAGGTCCATTTCTCCTCGCCACCTGATCCGATTGTCACCGGTTCCGTTTTGATGTATTCGGTCTTATCGAGACTGATAATCTTTTCATCAAAGGCCGATGCGAATTGCCACTGATAGCCGGTAGTGGGGTTCGAGTCGAGGACGATCGCAAAACTACTTCCTTTCTCAACCTCGATAGGAACCGATGGGTCCTTGTACTCCTTGGTTGTGGCTCCCACTGAACATCCACCAACCGCGAGGACAAGGGCTGCGAGCGCTGCTATGACTGCGATTGCTCCTAATCTGGACTGCCTCATGTTCTTCTTCCTCCTCGTTCCGATCGATTCAAAGCGGGAATGCGAACTTCTCTCGCCTCAAACTGCCGCAAACATTATAGCCTAAGCGGCTGGTAAAGGGCCAAGAAGGGCGATCAAGGCGTTAAGGCAGCCGACTAGTGGGGGGAAACTTCGTAGCGAACCCACTCGATTTCGGGGCTCGTGCCTTGACTCTCACTGCTCGGTTTTTGCCCGGAAACAGCAATAATCAGGGCTATGACAAGCATTAAGGCCATCATGAATACCAGGAATCGAATCAGATAGTGGACGGGATTCGTCCTTTCCATTTCAACCGCCCCCTTCAGAAATCAAACAGATACTGGTTCCCAATCCTGGTTTGCAGCGAGTTTTTGTGAGGGCACCTATTTCTTCGGTACATAGCGGTAAAACTTAAGGCCCCTGCAAAGGGGTCTGGTACCTTTGTAGAGGCTATGGGGAGACCAGCTGCCGGAGTTGATTTTCGTTGCCGGCGAAAACGTTTAGGTCAACGAAACCTTTGATGCCATCGACTCTTCCCCGGCCGTTGTACTGCCAGAATGTCCACGGGCGGCCGTCTTTCAGCTTGGCGGTATGAAAAAAATCGCTGATCCAGATGGGGCAATCTTCAAATCGATTGCCGATGTACGCCTCATAAGAGTCATGATTTACATAAATGATTGGCAGTATCTGATAGTGTTTTTCGATCTCACGAATAAAATCGCCGATTTCCTTTACTAATTGCTCGCTATCCGGGACTTCTTTGCTGTTCCCCCCGAATTCAATATCGACTACCGGCGGCAGACAGCCCGCTTCCGCGGGAACGGTAGAAATGAAGTTCTCCGCCTGTTCCATACCCGGGCTCTTGAAAGTGAAGAAATGGTAAGCACCCCTAATGAGTCCGGCGGCTTCAGATTCCCTCCAGTTGGCATGAAAATACGCATCTGCGTGATCCTTGCCTTCGGTCGCCTTTATAAAAGCAAAATCGAAACTCTCGCTCCTTACCGCCTGCCAATCTATTTCTCCTTGATGCTCGGAAACATCGATACCACGTATCGGAAATCGTTCGTTACTCGGATTGTTGACCCAGATATAACCGTAGTAAAGAAGCACGCCGAGGAGCCCGGCGGTAAGCAGCAAGACAACAACCAATGAAACACTGATTCTTTCGATCAATTTAAGCCGCATTATCCGCCCGCCAGCACCCTTTTTCGATCATCGAGAAACAACTTCATTGTATCAACGTCCGGAATCCCCGCTCATAACGGGGAATAATTGAATATCAACTATGAGCATTCCTGAACTTATTGCGGAGCAACGGAAATTCTTCAATACCGGCGCTACCAAGGAAGCCGGCTTTCGCCTCGATCAGTTGCGAAGGTTGAGTAAGGCGCTCGACAGGTATGAGGAAGACATCTATCTGGCTGTCTTTAAAGACCTTCATAAGCCGAGGTTCGAGATGCAGGTCGACGAGATGGCCCTGATGCGCGGCGAGCTGGATTGCGCTCTCGCAAATGTAGAGGATTGGGCGAGGCCTTTCGATGTGCCTGTCCGTGGAAGAGTCCTTGCCAACCGCGGCCTCGTCTATCCGGAGCCCTACGGTGTATCAATGATTATGGCGCCCTGGAATTATCCTTTCCTTCTGCTTATCTCGCCCCTTATCGGCTCGATTGCGGCCGGTAACTGCAGCGTGCTCAAACCTTCCGAGATATCCGAGAACTCTTCGCGGCTCATGGCCGAGATGATCGCCGACACTTTTGATTCGGCCTATATTGCAGTGGTCGAAGGAGGGGCTGAGGTAAGCAGAGAGTTGCTTGCCGAGAAGTTCGATTACATTTTTTTCACGGGCAGCGGTCAGGTTGGAAAATCGGTGATGCATGCGGCCGCCGATCATCTGACACCGGTCACCCTCGAGCTGGGCGGCAAGTCGCCCTGCATCGTCGATTCCAAGGCAAATATTGACAATGCGGCTAATCGAATCGTTTGGGGAAAGTTCATGAATGCCGGCCAGACCTGCATTGCGCCAGATTATTTAATCGTGCAGGAGACGGTGAAGGGAGAACTGCTCCTGGCGATTCAGAAAAACGTAAGGATGTTCTACGGTGAAAACCCGATGCACAGCTCCAACTACGCTCGAATCATTAACAAACGTCATTTCGAACGCCTGTCCAGGCTCCTCGATTATGGAAATATCATAGCCGGGGGGAGACAGGACGCCTCGCAACTATATATCGAACCTACCGTGATGGAGGAGGTCACTCTTGACGGCCCGCTTATGCAGGAGGAGATCTTTGGGCCTATCCTTCCGGTGTTTACCTTTGTGGACCTCGCTGATGCCATAGCCGACGTCAATTCCCGCCCCAAACCTCTTGCCCTCTATTTCTTCTCATCAAATCTTGAGAAACAAATGCGGGTTCTCAAAGACACAACTTCGGGAGGCGTGACCATCAACTCGACACTCCTGCATGCCTCGACTCAGACCATTCCGTATGGCGGGGTAAGCGAAAGCGGTATGGGGGCGTATCAGGGCAAGCATTCATTCGACACCTTCACACATTACAAGGGCGTTTACGCGAAACAAATTGCAGGTGATTACCGGCCGGGAGTTCCCTATCCCACTGTGAAACCCTGAAGGTTGAAATAACGCTATCGTCACCGATTTTCCTAACAAGCGCCGGGAATAATGTCCTTTAAGATCTTCATTCTCAGCCCGCGTGAAGGAGGTAGAAAATGGGTGAGCCGCAACAGAACTATCCGATAAACTTAGAGCACACGCATAAGGAAGCGCCCTTACAGGATATTTCGCTCGCGCGAGATATGGACATCGGGAGTATTGTCGACAGGCAACGTGAATTTTTCGCAAGCGGCGCAAGCCAGGACTATTCGTTTCGAATTGAACAGCTGCAGAAACTGAAATTCATGTTGAAGAAATACCAGGGGGACATGATTCAGGCCGCCAGCGAAGACCTTGGCAAGCCTCGCTTCGAGACATTCATAAGCGAAATAGCCCTGATGTTCGGCGAGGTGGATTATGCTTTGAGCAACCTGCGGTGCTGGATGACCCCGGAAAAAG
>Ga0154740_109_pt2 | contig 10621 bp, 11 predicted proteins | sample Rifle2008BG16ft_FD_105748 | JGI IMG/M metagenome (GOLD analysis project Ga0154740, IMG submission 105748) | Candidatus Solincola sediminis RBG_16_55_12 | reverse complement strand
TCCCGGGTGCACTTGCATTGGGTGTCCACTATAAGACGCTCTATGGGAACGCCTAGCTGCTCTTCAATCCCGTCATATAGAGGGTTGAGGTTCGCCACCTCAACGTAGCAAACCCTCAGGGATCGGTTGTCCTTCTCTACGATTACGCCGCTATTCAGCCAGACATGGCCGGCAGCGAATTGCTGGGGAACACCGCATTCCGGGCAAAGAGGGAACTCCATCACACTCAACCTCTATCTGCTTCTTCAACTCACCTTCTTATCGGATACATCAATTGGTAGCTTTATCCAGGAAGAATCTGATGCTGATAATAATTACGGGGTTGTTAATGTGGAGCCATTAGAGCCGGCCGCGAAAGACTGGACGCTATCTCCTTCTAAATAAGAGGCTCCATATAAGCGTTATTAGTCAATTCTTAGTCATTTATTGGGCATTATGGGCAATTCGTAGGCAATTCCTCTTCCCGCCCTCCCCGTACGAATCAAAATGCCTTTCTCTGCAAGGTTATTCAATTCTATGGTCGCTGTCTGTCTTGAAACTGCGTTTATTTCCTGATAGTCCTTATTCTTGATCTTCTGCGTTTCCTTTACATACATAACAGCCTTGCTCTGCCGGCCATTAAGACCCAATGCCTCCAGGCGCTCCTCCGTGTATATGTCCTTATTGAAGGTGACCAGGAAGCCTCCGAATCTTTCTTCGAAAACCGGTTGAGGCAAGCCGGCCGCCTCGCATGCATCCATGATCTTTTGAATTCCGCCGCCGTACCTCTCTATGAACTCAACATCGTAGAAGACCTGAGCTATCAGCCTGTTGCGCGGCCGAGAGGGAGTCATTGATACATACCTAACGATGCTGATCGGTAGAGGGCCCTCCATGGCGGCATCCAGTTCAGCCATAAAACCCCCGCGCCCTATTTGATGATGTTTACATCTGCAAACCAGATAATATGATTTGCATGCCCTTTCATGAAATAATGTTGTCATTGCGAGCGTCTTCAGGGGGGCCAGTGGTTGCGCCTATGATTGCGGCCCGCATCCTTCTGGAGGTAGTCGTTAAGCTGTACTGATATGAAATGCTTCGAGGATGGCCAATTCGGGATGTTTATGACTTGAATCTCCCCGTCGCCGCCCCTGGGGGTAAGCTCCAGCGATATAACGCCCTTCGGGGGATCGGACGCGCGCAAATAAAAATCGGCCGCGGTCAGGAAAGGCACGAAGTTGAAGGGAAACAGCGGGGCGGAAAGATCGCTTACGCCATCCGACCATCTATCAAAGGCAAAAAGCCCTATGACATTTTTCGATAGGGGACAGAGGGCGGCGGTGGCTACATTAATGCCATTGATCTTGAGAATATCATTGTTGGCGCCCTGGTCACCCAGAAATTCCTTATTTCTCAATATCGCCAGTCCGCTGTGGCGGTCGCTTTTATCGATAAAGAAACCGATAATACCTCCGCCTACCGGGAGCGTGGTTAGACGAATCAGATAGTCGCTCCTTATGAAGGGCTCGTAATAGAAGTGATAAATACCATCAGCACGCACGACAGCGAATTCGTAATTTACGCCGGCCCTTGCATTGAAAGGTCCCCACGATCCGTCGCCACTCAGTTGGTAAATTGCCTCCGGTTTCTTTGTGCTTCTATTGCCACTTGAGCCGTCCACTTTCCATATCTCCAGACTGGCGTCCTGCACTCCCTCATTTGATTGATACAAGACCGCCTTTCCGGCGAGTCTGATCTTGCCGTTAGATTCAGGTGTTATGTCCGTTGTCTTGGGTTTGGTCCCGGTAAAGAACTCGTAGGCAAGCTTAAATGTCTCCGTGGAGGTATCCGTCTGGACATGGGTCTGCGAGGGCAGGGTAACATTTTCGGCCCCGATCATGTTGCCACCGGGAGTCAACCCCAGTTCGCCCCATATCGCCAGCGTGGGCACTATTGCTGTATATCCGGAGAGGGCTGAGTCGTTGTAGCAGGCGTGGGCGATCTTCGCGGCACGCTCTGGAGAGCTTGCCATATATTCCATGGTTATACCCGGATAAGCGGGAGATGGATAGGCCCCCGGCCAAGTCTTTGCCATAATGTCGACCTGCTTGGCGCCGGTCTTAGCGAGAAGGTCGTCGATGAAGGCGTCTATGCGTTCGTTCATGGCTTCTTTATCGGGTACAGGCGCCGCGGTGCTGTATTCAAACGAAGTCAGGTATTCCGGGGGATAACCGTTACTTGCAAAGCGCATCGCCTGTGTCTCGAATTGAGCCGCCGAACCGGAGCCGCCGTGAAAATAGATGATCGGCCTGATTCTTGGGGTATCGGAAGGCCTGGATGCAGCCGCGGGAGCAGCCAAAGAGAATAGGACCAGGACCGCGAAAAAAGCAACGGTCAGGATAAGTGATTTGTTTTTCTTGTTTTTCATATTCCCCCCTCTGTGCCGGCGCCTCACCAAATTCCTACCGGGCGTTCTTTTCGACAAAATCTAGTAGCGGCCCAATTACCTCATTGGGCCTCCTCGAGGAAGTATTCGCGCAAGCGGTCTCCACATCCATATGGTTATAACCTTTGAGGTAATGCTTTTCGCCCGGCAAACCGCTTACATCCATATCACGCATCATCCCATGTTCGGCGATAAAGAGCACTTGCGGCATCTCGATCAGCTTGTCGCCGTGCAGAAAATTGAGTCCGTATTTGGGAGCCCAGGACATCATGGCTGCGCTAATGTCGACAATCATGCGCATTGAGAAATACCACTCCACGAGATTTATCGGCCCCTTGAATATAGCCCGGGCTACATCTTCAATATCCGTCATTTCATTTTCCATGGTGGTGTAGGCGGTTTCCCCCGTGGTGTCCTTATAATCCGGGTCGCCGGCATTTCCTATCTCGTCGAAATTGGCCCAGGAATAGAGGGGGCCGGTGCCGAGATTGCCGACGGGACCGGCGTCGTTGGCAATATAGTATGGCCCTTTGCCGATATTGGCGTTCTCGAGTGGTGGTATAACCCCCATCATTGCACCCGCGGGCCAAGTCGGGAATTCCTTGAGCACTACCGGGCCGCCCTTGAGAAATCCCATGCTGTTTTGTATCGCGGTGATAGGAACCAAGCTGTCGTCAAATATTAGTCCGAGCACCGCCTCGTTGGTGTAGCGGAAATTCGTGGAATCGGGTGAGCCCTGGATGAATATGTCGTAGTCCTTTGAATTGAGAAAACGAAGAAGCAGCTTCATTTCCTCGGAGAAGGGAACCTTACGAATCCAGCTATCTTCGCTCTCCGGCTCATAATAAGCCCCGAGGGCCACGAGCTCCAGCAGACAGGTTGCCTCCGCGGGAAACATGGGACCCGAATTGAGGACGACCGGCAGGGATCCGTCCTTGAAACCGGAGATGATCTTGCTATAAGCGTCCTCCGATTGATTGCGCGCTTCCTCCGCCATGAAATCCGGCATGAGGCTACAAAGCGTGTCTCCCATAGTTCCGATGGAACTAAGGAAGGTATCAAGACCGAACATGCCGGCGCAATTGTTGTACCCGGCGTCATCGGTAGTGGCCGGATTCCCGTCAAGGTCCCAGCCGGCGAAGTTGGAGGTCATCATGCCCCCCATGGAATGTCCGCCCACAAAGACCTTATTCTTCCTTACGGCCGGGTCGGGCACCAAGGTTTGGATTACTTTGAATACGTCTTCGGTATCGAGTTTCAATCCGAAATCCGCAAGAAACGGCAGTTCTTGATTTGCGAACCAGCCAGCGAAAGTCTTCCCGTTTAGGGGCTTGCCCTCGTAGTAGTAGCTCACGAATGCATCGGTCGCTTCATCCATCTTCATTTGGCCTCGGCTCATGGCATCCTCGATATAGGTGAGCGCGCTCAAGTCCTCCAGCCGGTTATTGCGCCTTTCTATCGCCCAAACCTCCATATTCTTTTGATCCTTTACCTTGGCCTGGTATATGAGCTGGCGGGCCAGGTACTCGAAGCCGTTGGCCCCTTCCAATAATCCGGGGAGCATAACGAGCATGGCATCGGTAGATGCGGGGTCAGGCCGTGTATTATCTTTAGGATCAAGGGCGGAGCCATCACTGAGCCTGAAGCGCAAGAAGTGTATCTCGTTGCATTCGGCCGGAGCGCCCCATTCAGCTGGAAGTGGGGAAGAGATTACCTGTTCTTCCATCACCACTAGCCGATCCACATCCTCCTGGGTGTAGTCTCTGCTCGCCGCAGGCTTCGGTTCCTCCGGAACCGGACCTCCGGGCTGGTAGCAACCTGCTGCCATAAGCAGGAGAGAGACAGCTATAACGATTAGGGAAATGAGACTCTTTCACATGACGACCCCCTTCTTACCGGCTGATATTCCGCGCTTGCCGAGACCCTCCCTCGGGATCTGGCCGTATATTTATGCCCCCACCTGGCTGTTTTCAGAGAAATGCCCAAAGAAATGAATCTTCATTCATATTACACGAATGGATGGCCGAAGAAAACTAAGCTTCATTCGCGCCTGCTTTCCGTTGGCGCCTTGGCTTGCCATTTGCAAGATGTTACAATTCTGAAGATAGCTGATCTAATCTTCCTCTGCTCTTTGCATCTTCAACAGTTAATCCATGTCCCAGCCCTATTCAGAGGATCATGATCGACCATTGCTTGTATCGTTTAAGATTCTGCTTTTTCACGTCGAGTAATAGGAAGGCCGGGCCGCCAGATCAAAGAGCGGCTATTGAGAAACAGGAGATGAGGAAGTGGCTGAAAAGAAGAACACTAAGGGTATCAGGTTCAGGAAAAAGAGGTCAATTATCCTCTACCAGATAGCCGGCCTCGTGGCGGTTGTTCTTTTGATCTCGGGCGTGGCCACCTTCTTCCTCATCCAGAAATCAGAGAACAGACTAATTAACAAGAGCATTGACAAGCAGATCGAGGCGGAAGCAAACAACATGGTTTCAGCCTTGAACTATATCACCGAAGCGATGGTTGAGAGCACATTTGCCATAACGGAAGCCAATGCCCAGCAGATCAACTCCGACATAGCGCAAAAGAAAATGACCGATGTACAGAGGGCGGGCGACCAGGTAGCGAAGGCAATGGTCGACGCCGGTAGCTTCAACCTGGAGAATCTCTCCGTCATCGTTCCTCCTACAGCCTTTACCGGGGCAGCATACGTGATAGTCTCCAGCGACGAGAGCTTGGTCTACGAGTGGAAGGTGCCTGATTATATAGTGCAAGCGATGCAGTCTGAAACCCCCTATCTATTGCGGAAGGAAGGAGTCCCCGAGCTGGGCCTGGAGGGTGCGCAGCTGATCATTCTGCAAGCGCAGGAGATCTCTTTTGCGCCGGGTTTCAATCTCTTTGTGGTTTCCGTCGTACCCATGCAGGAGAAGATCGACTCCATCAACGCCTATTATAACAAGGAGAGGGGGAACGTCAGCCTTACCATGGGACTGTCGGTGTTCCTCTCCATCATCGCGGTGGTTATCATCATCTTTTTCCTCCTCTCCTATCTCATCCGCAAGCGCATCACGCAGCCCATCGACGAGCTGAGCGCTACGGCAGAGGAGGTAATGGGGGGCCAGATCGACGTGGACGTTAAAGTGCACGAGGGTGGGGAATTCCAGGGCCTGGAGAGCGTGTTCAAGGAGATGCTGGATTCGCTGCGCAACTTGGTCACAAGGTCCACGGAGAACAATTGATCGAAGACACCGTGCCAGGATGAGCAAGTGAGAAAATAGCGTCGTCGCGCACTTCATCACAATAAAGGTCTTTGCCTTCCCGCCACCCGATCCTCGTTTCAGATGAGGCAAGCGACTCGGGGAATATATGGTTTGATATCGAGTACGGTGTTTCATCAAACATGCGTGTATCGCCTATAAATAAGATATTTTCGTTGATGCGATGTAACCGCATGAGGCTCATGCCGAGACGCTTTTTGACAAACGGGAGCCCGCGTGGGTAACGGGAATGTTCTTTTTGCGAGCGGCGGCGAGCAATGCTTTTATGTTCCCCGAGAAAATCTTGCCGGTTGAGTATGCAGGGAGAGAATCTTCTTAGGATTTCGCTTGCATGATCATCTTCAACTCAGCCTCGCCATCTGCAAGATGCTACAATTCGAAAGATGGCTAATCATCTGTGCGGAAGGCAGAAACTCTCTTCAATAATCTAATCAAGAAGGAATAACTGAGAAGGCATATTTCACGGAGGATATCATTAGCGACGGGGGAAAAGACCGGGAGAAGATCGCGGATCGCCGGGGACCGGGGCAACGCAAGACGCTCTTCAATGGAGGCGTGTTTTCGGCGTTCGCAGAGAGGGACTACGTTGTTCTGTGGTCCGGTGCATTCATCTCTAATGTTGGGACGTGGATCCAGAGCGCGGCCCTACTATGGCTGATAAAAGACATCTTTGGGTCCAACAGCCTGGTGGGGGCCGTGAATATGGCCAACTTTCTGCCCGTGCTTTTCATCGTTCCCTTCGTCAGCTTCTTCGCCGACAGGTACAATCGAAGGACGATCATCCTCATCGGCCAGATCGTGATGATGCTCGGTGCCCTGGCTCTTGGCATAGCTGCTTCCTTCCAAACGGATTCCAAAGTGGTGATACTGATTACGGTTTCGGTGATCGGCGTCGCCTTCGCTTTCAATTTCCCGGCCTGGCAGGCGATACTACCCGATCTCGTGCCCAGGCGCGATCTCATGAACGCCATCGCCATGAGCTCGGCCCAATGGAACCTGGCGCGCTTCGTTGGACCCGCCGTTGCCGCGCTCATCCTTGCCATCTCCTCAGCCACCATAGCCTTCTATGTCAATGCCATCAGCTTCCTTTTCGTGATAGGAGCCCTCCTCATGGTGCATCCCAAGCGCGGTGCCGTCCCGCCGCCTACCCAGGGCATGCGGCGAGACATCATTGACGGCTACAAGTACGTCTGGCACAGGAAATGGATGGTCAATTTGCTCATCGCCCTGGCCTTTATGTCATTCTTCGGATTCTCCTTCCTCGTGCTCATCCCGGCCGTGGCAAGGGACGTGCTGGGCAGGGGTGCGGTGGCCTATGGAGTCATGCTTAGCCTGGTAGGGCTGGGGGCGGTCGTGGGCGCCCCTCTGGTTACCCACCTCGGCCGCAGGTATCCGGAGCGGTCGATAATAAAGGGCTCGATGCTGGCCTTCGGGCTTTTCCTGCTGGCCTTCGCGCTCATCCAGGTATTTTGGATATCATGCATTATCTCTGTGGGCCTCGGTCTTTCCTTCCTAATGTCGGCAACGGCCTCGAACTCGGTGCTGCAGGGTTGTTCCGACCGGCTTATGCGGGGCAGGGTAGTGAGCCTTTACATCGTCACCTTCATCGGGGTTTCGGCTCTCGGCGGCCAGTTCATGGGATACCTGGCGGACGCTCGTTCCACCCCGTTCGCCCTGGCCCTGGGCGCGATAGTCACGATAGCCACAGGTGTAGTGCTCTTCGCATTCCCCAGCCTGATAAGGCAGGCCGCCACTCCCAAGGGAGAACCGGTGCCATTTGAGCCCGCGCTTGGGGGAGAGGGCAATCCCGAGATTCCGGCGCAGGCAGTGGAGCCTGCGGATCAATACTTCTGCGAGTTCTAACGGGAGGAAGCAAGGGGTGTCATTCCTGTTGGAATCCTTCTGCAGATGGATAATAGCGTCCGGATTCGAGAAAGATTCGAGCTCTCCGGAACGGACAATATGAAATCCTCTCAGGCGTCGCCTTTCTGCTCGAATTTCGCGATATCCGATAACCCATCGGCCCCACGCTCCCCATCCCCATCTTGGTATTATGTCACTTCCCTTGGATAATATAAGAAGCGGGAATTCTTAAAGGGCGGGAAGGCGAATAGGATGCGTCCCAAAAGGTACATAGTATGGTCAACCGATGAAGTGGATCTCGATGATCCCTTTCAAAGAAAGTGGTACATAAAGCAGGTGCTGACATATGGAAGGGCGGAGGACATAGCGGCCCTGGATTGGGATGAGATAGAGTCTCTCCTGCCCGAGCTGGATCTTCCCCGGCATATCAAGGCGATGTGGGAGGCCTACTTTAATGCTGCCAAGTAAGGGTGTTGTCACCGACCTCCAAAAGCAGATCCTTCATGCTTTTTCACAGCTCGCGGACTCGGGTCATTTCTATCTGACGGGCGGGACTGCTTTGGCTGGCTTCTATCTTGCACATCGTAAGTCATTTGACCTTGATCTTTTCACCGCCGAGCGAGGTCTTGTCCTGCCTTTTTCACGCGTCTTCGAAAATGAATTACAGGCAAAGCTGGAGGTGAAGACCGTCCGGCGATTGGAATCATTCGTAGAATATGAAATAAGGGGAGAGGGGGAAGAAACAAAAGTTCAGCTTGCTTATGATTCCCCTTTTCGATTTGGGTCGCCGCTCGCTTCCGACCTGGGCATAATGGTCAACGATTGCAAGGACCTGATCGTCGACAAGCTCCTGGCATTATTTGGAAGAGCTGAGCCAAGGGATGCTATTGACCTCTTCTTTATCCTCGAAGAAGAAGATATCTGGGAACTGGCCCGATCCGCCCAGACGAAAGACCCGGGGTTCGACCTTTATTGGCTTGCCATAGCTCTGCGGAAAGTGAGAGATTATCCGGATGATATCTCGGGCTGGCCCGTGGAAATGATCAAAGAGGTAGATCCGGTTCAATTAAAAGATCAATTCCTGCGACTCTCGGAAGAGATAATGGGAAGGATACGAGGCGGGGACGACAAGTAAACCGGAGGCACATCGAGGCATTACAGATGACCGGAAGAATTAACATCCCAGACCCGCAAGAGCTGCTCCGCCACATCGCGGGGATGTACCAGAGCGCGATCCGCGTGATCATGGAATATATAGATAACTCCCTTGATGATGCCGAAGCCTTTCATGAAGACAGAGGCTTCTATCCGCGCCTGTTGGAGATAACGGTTGACGTTGCGACGGATAAGCGAGAGATAACCGTGACCGATAATTGCCGGGCATGACGCGAGAGAAACTGGTTCGCATTGGTGAATGGGCTGACTACATAGGAAAGTACTACCAGGAGCTAAAGGAGAAGTTCCCAGGAATTGACGCTAACTACCACACTGCGCTCATCATAAGCCGTGATACGGAAGCTTTATTTGCAGGGCATAAAAATAGAAAAGAATATATAGGTGTCCTAAAAAGGCAATTCAACGTTGAGGAAATCTGGACCTATGATGATCTGTTAGAAAGGGCCCAGTTTCGCTACCAACAGCTATCGGCTTTGGCTGGAGAATATTATTAAGACGGAGCCATTGCTGATCATATTCTTCAAGTAATATTAATGCCTATTCCTTTTCGGTTGTTCGAGAAAGCCTTGATTTCCCTGCAAATGACAAACTGCTATGACCTTGATTCACTCAAGTACCGGACCATTCTCTATGCTTATCTCTAACAGAGTCTATAAATACTGATAGGTGTGACTGAAATGGCAGGGAACATAGGAGAACTCGTTATCCTGATTATCTTGTTTAGGCCAAGAGCTAGTTGTTCAAAACTATCTTCAAACTCATTACCTGTTGGTATAGGTTCAGGCTCATCAGGATTTGATGAAATGTTTATTTGACCCAGCAATTTCCAATTGGCATCTACCTCATACCCATATTTCTGGCTAAGTGAAGCTGCAGTTTCGTAAAAACTATTAATAAGGCCGGTACCGACCAAGACCTTGTCGGGATTATCCTTGCTCGGCAAGACTTTGATGCGTACTACCTCGCCATAAAGCTGTCTAATTAGCATGGTTAGCTCATCCATCTTCATCTCTTTGATCTCTTTAAGTGTTTTCTGTCGTTCCTGAATTTTTACCTGAAACTGTTGTTGCGTAATAATTTGCGCATCTCTTTTTTGCTTAAGGCCAAGGCTTTCAGCGTGTTGAGCAGCCTTCATCATTTTTGGCAATGCTTCCAGGAAGGAAGACATCCAGGCGTAATCCATGAGACGTAATAGGCCAGTTGCCAGAATAAATTGACCGTCATTGAAATAATTGACTCTCCAGTCTTGAAAAACAAAATTGCCATCGATTTCTGTAATCATTCCATTCTTTGATAATTCTTGTTCAGTTATTGAATAAATATGGTGGTGGAAACTCCGGGTTTCATTTTCGCTACGAAAAAAGCGATAATCGGCGCCAGTCTTTCCCCTTAAGATGCCCGGCACACCGCCTTCAAGTCGGCCCCCAGCCGTGACCTCTCTTTGCTTTTCTTCAGCAGCCTCTTCTGGAACGCCTTTGAAAAGCTGAGCGGCTAGTGATCGAACCCTTTCCCAATCCAGATAAATAAAATCTCGAACCAGGATATTTTCGCTTTCCATAATTCTTTCCTATACAGATGCTCCCTTGGAACATTAACCGTATTATTATTTGTTCCAAATCTCAAGAATATTTATGAAGCCGACGAGCGGACTCGAACCGCTGACCTACGCATTACGAATTGCCTAAACTACTGTTTTCCCAGGTGATGCCGAATTTCAATAACTTGTCTTGAGTTTGTCTAAATTCCTTTATTCAGCGGGTTTCAGCGTTTCTGAGTTGCTCCTACTGTTTCCGAGTTGGGATGAAGCGTGTAGGAAATGTGTAGAAGAAGATATCTCTGTACCTACCCCTTGTCTCTCGCTACTAACTACCGCACTTAGGGAACT
>Ga0154740_112_pt11 | contig 10949 bp, 10 predicted proteins | sample Rifle2008BG16ft_FD_105748 | JGI IMG/M metagenome (GOLD analysis project Ga0154740, IMG submission 105748) | Candidatus Solincola sediminis RBG_16_55_12 | reverse complement strand
AATGCGAAGGTTGTAGTGGATGGCCAGGAGTTCAACGATTTTTCGCATCAGAAGAGCAGCATAATATACAGGAGAGACGATCCCAGGGTGAAAGCCTATGCCCAATACTTGGGGGTTCTCATTTCGGTTGACGAGATTGTTTATGATTCAAACCCCGGCCCGGATCTAGTCATAATAGTTGGGAAGGACAAAGCTTGAATAAGATGGGGAGCCCAAGCGCGGTACCATCCCGGTTATGTTAAGCTGAAACTGGAGATTTGCGGGGAGAATGGGAATTTTTGAAAGCGGGACAAGTAACCGAAAGGGGGTGTAGCCCGCGGATAGCAAGGAAATAGCCATAGCGGCGGCGAGAGCCGCTTCCAGCAAAAAAGCGGATGACGTACTGGTTATGGATATGCGCGACGTTTTCATCCTGACCGACTACTTCGTAATTTGCAGTGGAAATACCGATCGCCAGGTTGCGAGCATACAGGATGCCGTCGAGGAGACATTGCGCAAGCTAGGTGCCAAGCCGATTCGCCGTGAAGGCGAGCAGCACCGGCGATGGGTACTTCTGGATTATGTAGATATCGTGGTCCACATATTCCGCCAGGAGGAAAGGGAGTATTACGAGATCGAGCGACTGTGGAAGGACGCTCCTCTCGTCGAGTGGGAGGATGAGGAGCAGAAAGCTACTTCATCCCTTTGAGCCTGCCGATTTACTACAGTGCATGAATGTTTAATTGACGGCAATTTGGCGCAGTCCTTATACTCTCTAAAGGTTTAATCATTGGGGCCGTGGCGCAGTGGGAGCGCGCTACCTTGGCATGGTAGAGGTCACGGGTTCAAGTCCCGTCGGCTCCACCAGAAATTAGCTGGGGCTTTGCGAAAAGCGAGCCCCGGCTTTTTCTTTCCATCCAACAAATACCCGACATCTTGACCATAAATCCCTAGGAGAAAGTTTTTAGGGTATCGATTCTTTTTTTGCACCGAACCCGTTAGTGGATATGGGGTTGATATGGATTGACACCCGGGGGGTAATGTTAGTAAGGTTTGTCACGGTTTCCAGGTGCGTTGGTGCCAACGGGCATACAAATTCTTATTAGATGTGTTGGCGTTTTCTCGGCTTGGTCGTAATGCAGACGTATCATTCATGAGCTGAGGCTGCTCGAGATCAATCGGAGGTGGTAAGAATGGCCTATGATAGGGACCTTGAATTTGTCTACCGCAGTCCCACCAAATTAATCTTCAGGGAGAATGCTGTAAAAGATGCGGGTATCGAAGTCGAAGAGCTCGGGTGCAGCAGAGCACTTATTGTCACGGATAAAGGTATTGTTGATGCTGGCTTGGTGGAGCCGGTGGAAAAGGCCTTGGGGAAAAGACACGCAGGTACTTATGATAAATGCATCCAGGATTCCGGTTACGATGTCGTCAATAAAGCGACCGAATTCGCCAGGGATAAGGGGGCGGATGCCCTCATCAGCGTGGGCGGCGGAAGTGTCATCGACACGGCCAAGGGAATGGCCATTCTCCTCAAGGAAGGGGGCAAGCTCGAGGACTATGAGGGGGTGCAAATGCTCTCCCGGCCTCAAACCCCGCACGTGGTCATACCCACTACGGCGGGCACGGGGAGCGAGGTGACCCCATCCGCTGTGATCAAGAACCGGGATAGAAATATCAAGATGCTCATCCACGATAGCCATATCATGCCCAATACGGCGATCCTGGACCCCGTGATGACGCAAGGCTTGCCGCCTATGCTCACTGCCACCACAGGCATGGACGTCATGACCCATGCCATTGAGGCAATCCATGCCATCATAGCGGAACCCATCGCCGACTACGTGGCTTTCGGGGCCATTCGCTTGGTCGTGGAGTATTTGCCGCGTTGTGTGGAGAACGGTGATGATCTATTTGCACGAGGCCAGCAACAGATCGCGGCGACTGCGGGCGGCATGGCCTTTGCCAACTCCCAGATAAATATCGTGCATTCCCTGGCTCACAGCGCAGGCGGTATCTTTGGGGTTCCTCATGGCCTGGCCAACAGCATCCTTCTGCCTCACGTAATACTGTTTATTCTCTCGGACTGTGCCGATCGTTACGTCCTGGTGGGCGAAGCCCTGGGGGTCTACGAAAAGGGCATGACCGGCATGGAAGCGGGGGAAGCGGCGGCCAATGCGATATGGGAGTTCACTAAGAAACTTGGGATCCCGCAAAGGCTGCGCGACGCCGGTGTGCCGGAGGACGGTCTGGAGTCGATAGCCGACAACGCTCTCAACGACGGCGTATTACCATTCAGCCCGAAGCTCATAGTCGACCCGGAAGAGGTGCTGCAGGTCTATCAAAACGCTTGGTAGTGCAGTCGCAGCTCCACCCTAAGCCTCATTTGGCCAGTTCGACGCGGTTCACTTCGGAAAGGCCGGTAAGGGAATTGAATAGAACCCGGGAATCGGAAACGGTATAGAGAATATCCTCGATATAACCACAACGCTCAACGGCATCCTTTGAGGAGTAGTAATAGTAGGAATGCCCTATCTCCGCTTCGTCGTCAAGGTGAGTCACGCGACCCTTGAGTTCGATCCCGCTGTCCAGAGAGATGCTGTAGACATAGGCGCCCTGGAATGTGCTCTGGCCGTACGCATTAGATTGAGTGTTGCCTGATGCCTTCTGTTCGGGCGTCAGCTCGGCCAGGAGAACCGGTAGAACCAGGAGCCCTTTTTCGCGGTCGAACAGGAATGCCTTATGGTCGCTCAAAGCATAGGAATCAGTCCCGCGATCGCCTATGTCAACCTTGTGCATCTCTTTTGGATTGGTTACATCGGTCACGTCGAAGATGGCTATTTTCATGCCCTGATACCAGGCGAAATTTCCTTGCCCCGGATCGGCTTCAACCGTATTCTTACCGATACCGATGATGTGGTTCTCGTCATAGGGATGCAAGTAGTCTGAATAGCCGGGGATTTTTAAAGCGCCGAGCACCTTGGGATTTCGGGGATCTTTCAGATCGATGACGAAGAAAGGGTCCACCTTCTTGAAGGTGACCAGGTAGCCTCGGTCTCCCAGGAAGCGAGCGGAATATATCGTTTCGCCGGATGCGAGCCCCTCCAGTTTCCCAGCCATATTTAGGTTTTTATCGAGAATGTAGATATTGTTGGTCGAACCTGATCCTTCCCGGCTCACATGACCCACTGTTGTGGCGATGCGAAAATAACCGGCCGATTCATCCATGGAGAATTGGTTGAGAATGCTTCCGGGAACCTCGCCGGAGGACAGATAAGTCGTGGATGTTCCTTCCAGCTTGAACTTATATATGGTCGTCTTCTCGGAGTTATTCGAATAATACGCATAAGGATAACCCGTGCTGGTCAAATAAACGTTCTCAAGCGAAGCGTAGACATTGTCCGAGTAGCCCGCTATCACCCGCTTGTTCAGGTTTCCTGCTTCACCGCTCATTGAAAGGGATACGATGGAAACGAATGAGGTAAAACTTTCCGGATTGACACTGCCCACCTTTGCCCAATCACAGGCCGGCTGAAAGGCCCCCGGCTTATCTGCCTCAGTATCGCGATAAAGGGGGATTATATCCTCCCATTGCGGTTCCCCAGCATCGGGAAGCCTGTAGTGGGGGTAGGTTGTGAGGACCAAATGGAGGTTATCTCCAATCTTGCGTGAGGTCGAATAGCGGCCTTCGTATTCGATTGTTCTCACGAGCATGGGGTTCTCTCTTGCGGCTATATCGTAAATGTTGATGAAAGTGCCGTTGTAATACGGCCTTATATCACTACCCTCATCCTCCGCTTGGTAGTCATGGGTTAAACCGATTACAGCCAGCCTGTCGGCTTCAATAAAAAGGTCCTCCGGACTGCCATTTTCTCCGAAGTCGATTCGTGAAACGATCGCTGCTTCTTCTGCCGGATAAGCGGATATAATGATGACTTGGTTCCCGGATACCGTATATATGAAATTGCCATCACATTTCAGGGTATCCCCCTCGTCTACACCTTCAACCTGAATATTGGTTTCAGAATGGTTGGGCTCGGCTCCCTCTGTCGCCGGCATCGCTTCTGCATTAGCAGATAAAGATGACATCCCATCGCCGTAACCCTTCCGCATTATTTGTCGATTCATGAACGCCTTGACGAGGGCTTCCTCGGATTCGAAAATATATAGATCACCGAGCCCGTTCTGATTGGTGCTTGCCGGTGTCGAGATACTCCAGGCGATGATGCCTACGATAAGGCTGAGAACCACGAAACAAACTTCTATCAGCACTCCGGATTTCTTCATCTCTAAACCCCTTTCTGTCTTGTTAAGCCCTGAACCATAAGACGTCGCACAATCCGTATTGGTTCTCGGATTGCCCTGCAGAGATCTGCTAGAATTCGGATATGGGAGCATTGAGGTGAAAAAATTATTGACGGCGATCTTTATATTCAGCCTAGCCGCTGCTTTGCTTGCAGGTTGCGGTCGTGATGAACCTGCGACAAAGGAAGAAGGCAATTATATAGTCTCGGAAGAAGCTCCAACAGAAGAGCAACTGGGAGTCCCTATCTATCCCGGAGCGAAATTGGTTCCGGGGAGTGGCGGCATGACGGGATCAGGCGGTGGCGCAGGAGATGTCACAAATGTAGGAGGCATTTACGAAACCGATGACGGCTTCGATCGGGTTGTCGTTTGGTACACAGACAAATTGGGCCAGCCTTTCAGCGAGATACCGGGCGAGGCAAAAGAAACCACTTGGATGATCGGGCAGGGCTCGGACGATATCATAGTCGTCAGCATTATTAAGAAAGGGGGCAGAGCAAGCATCAGCATCAATCGTATGAGCGGCAGGCTGGGGCAGTGAGGAATCCACTAATCCAGTTTTTCAATAAGCCCTAAGTAATGCGACTTATTGACTTGGATTTGGAAATTATTCTATATTTATGACATGTCAGTACCGAAAAAGGCTGAGAAGCTAATTTCCTTTTTATGGGGGTTTTGCACAATCATCTAAGGAAGCGGGGGGTCTTAGGCGGTTAAAGCCGGCGAATATTAATCTTGTTATCCTGTAACTCCGGCTTCTTTAAATCTAGTAGAGAATCGTTGTTGCAACTCTTAAGTTGCATATCTTGAAGGGGGTAGAGATGGAATATCCTTGGTTTGAAGAGTACAGAGTCTGCAGCATCCCCAAAACCCTGGAACCTTATCCCGATGAACCAACACATTTTTTCCTGGATAGGGCTGCGGAAAAATACCCGAAAATGGGCTGCGTGCAGTTGGGACTGGAGATCAGCTATCGGGAACTAAGAGAGCATGCCGATAAGCTGGCGAATGCTTTTGCCGCCATGGGCGTGGAAAAGGGAGACCGGATAGCGACACTGTTACCCACCTCTATCCAGTTCCTACTGGCGGACACCGCGATTTCTAAAGCCGGAGCTATTCATGTGCCATGCAGTTTTCTGGAGGCGCAAGAAACACTGGCTGAGAAATTCACGGAGAGTTCGCCGAAAATCCTGATTCACCTTGATGAACACATTCAGATGGCGGAATCTTTGAAGGAATTCTTGGCTGCGCCTAACACCATAGTCACCAAACTCGATGATTATTCATGCGGAGCTTCTTCACACGTGATGCAGGGCAGCATCCAGTGGTTGACGGAAATTATCGATCAAGCTAAAGCGGAAGCGCCCAGAGTAAACATAGATGCGGCAAAGGATGTAGAAACGCTGCTGTTTACGGGCGGAACAACGGGAATTCCCAAGGGATGCATGCTTACGCATCGCAATATCATAGCTAACTCCCTCCAGAACACCGCCATGCTCGGCCCTATACACAAACTATTTGACGGTAATATGTCGGTGCTCCTCGGACTCCCCTTCTTTCACAGCTACGGCCACTCCTTGATGCATACAATGCTCAACAACAGCGCGACCCTCCTCCTGGTTATCGATCCAAGGGACAACAAGACTATGCTGGAGATGATCACCAAGTACCATCCGGAAATGCAGGTTGGGGTACCGACCCAATTTATGAAGATGCTGGGCGAGAACCTGAAAAAGATCAAACTGATAGGCCTCTCGGGCTCTGCGGCCTTACCGCCGAATGTGCAGGACAAGTTCGAACAATCGAGCGGTGGCTTTATAGCCGAGGGATATGGGCTCTCGGAACTTTCGCCGGTCACTCATTTTAATGTATCTACCTTGATACGGGTTTTTGGAGGCGCGAAGATGATGATGTTCATGAACAAAGCCCTCTTCAACCCCGTGAGCAATACAATAAACAGATCGTTCGCGAAACTGGTGGGATACAAGAACTTCGGCGCAATCTTTACCAACATCCTCTCGCTTATGGCCAAGAGGTCGCGTAAATCCAGCAAGTTGAAAGGTCTGGAGAAGAGAGCGAATATCGGGGTACCGGTGCCCGATACGAAGGTAAAAGTCGTGGAGGTGGATACCGGGATCGAGATACCCTATAACGAATTGATAAGCGGCCAAAAAGTGGGGGAGATGCTCCTCGATGGGCCTCAGAGGATGCTCGGTTACTGGCCGGAACCGGGCAAGGGCCTGGACGAGGATGGCTATATCCATACGGGCGACGTCGTCAAAATGGACGAAAAGGGATATTTCTCTATCGTCGATCGTACCAAAGATATGGTTATCGTATCCGGCTACAAGGTATATACCCGCGAGATAGACGACCTGCTGTACGAACACCCGGCAACGGAGATGGCGGCTGCAATAGGGGTGCCGGACCCGAATATTCCGGGGAGCGAGCGGGTATTGGTCTTCGTGCAGTTGAAGGACGAATTTAGGGGCAAGATCGGTGAGGAAGACTTCATGAATTTCTTAACTGAAAAGGTCGCGAAATATGCAGTTCCACGAGGCATTATCTTTGTCGATCAAATGCCCTTGACCGAAGTCTACAAGGTAAACAAGAAGCTCCTGCGGGAGATGGAGGCGGCTAAGCTAACTCCCAACTGAGAAGAATGCGTAAATAAAGGGCGGCCATGTAAGGCTGACCGCGAATAGGTCAGGGTCGAGCCTGCAACACAAACATTCTTCTTGATTGTTGTTGCACTATTCCGAACTGGAAAAATGTTGATGTTGAGGCGTCGACCCCTCGGTTACTGTCCGAGAATACCTCCCAGTATGCCTCCCGCGGGGCCGCTGCCGCCAGTCTTCGGGTTCTGCAAACTGGTGGTCGGTGCTAATTCACTCGGCTGGATGACCACGAATCCGTTCCCCTGAAAAGCCAGTTGGAACAATTCGCCGTGTCTCGATCCCAGGATCCCGCCCAGGCTCTTGAGGTTGGCATCCATATGTACCTGCGGATCCAGGCTTTGCGACCACGCGATAGTCGCATTGGGATCGGTATAGGTCGGCTGGTCGGGAGTCACCTTCATGGTCATGGGCTCGCCCTTGCTGATCAATGCCAGGTACCCGGTTCCCTGCAACTCCACGGTCCAGAGACCGCCGCTCATCATGCCGGCAACACCTTTGATCATTTTTATATCCCAGCTGATGCTGGTGCTGAAAGCCAGCAGGTTCAAAGCTTCGACGGTTATAGCCTCATTATTCAAATAAACGAGGACGATATCGTTGGAAGCATCGGCCAGGAAGAGATCGCCGGTCCCCTGGCACATCATCAACGTGAACGCTTCACCGGAGACCTGCTTCTTGACCCACTTGGCGGCACCGCCCGCTCCCTGCCGTGCGAAACCTATCTGGCCCTGTTAAGCGACCATCGATCCTGCCTTGGCAAGCACCTGGCCGCCGGATGCAGCCATATTCACGCGGAGCAACTTTTTATTTTGGAGATTGAATGCATTCTGGCTTTCGACTTCCAGGGAGGATTGCATTAAACCAGCCAGGCTGGTCGGAGCCAGTTCTTCGGAAAAAGGGACCGAAGCACCACTCGCAGCGGCTGCCACGGGGGCCTGCGGGGCCTGAGCCTGCGGTGGTGGAGCGGCGGCGGCGGGAGCGGCCTCAGCACTTCCCGCTGCTTGCACCGGGGCACCGCAGAACCGGCAGAAGGCGGTTCCCTCGACCTCATTACCACATTGGCTGCACTTCATTTTTCCTCCTTATCGAATTCCCGGAGATTGGTACCTCGATTCATAGAGGCACACGGAATGTGTTTATTCTATTCCTCAATCGGCTCATACACATATTTCTTAAGGCTCCTGCTGAGTAAGAAATCGAGAATGGTAATTAATGGCAGGTTCCATGATCGAGTTTAGCGTATCTAAATCTGCGCCGGTTCCTGTGACAGGCTGATGTCCTTTTGATCGACAAAGGTAAAATTCAGGCGGCCGCGTGGATCGAAGCTCGATCTCTCCGCTTTAACCAGGTGGTAGGGACTTGTAAGCATCTGCACGTTGATGCTTCCCGGTTCCGGTTCTACTATGTCTACCTCGACCCTTACTTCTGTTTCATCTTGGGATGCATGCATGATCGAGATGGCGAATCCACCGGTGTTCTTAGTGCCTTGCATTGCGGCGATTACGATATATTGCCCGAAATCGACGGCCGGCATCTCTTCAGAGAATGACGCGAGAGATTGCAGCCTCTGATAGTCTTCGTTTTCGGTGATTATGATGCATTCCGGCGGCGAATCACCCGGAATAGTACCCTCGTCGAATCGACCGTATTGGCTGGAAACACCCTGTGCTATTGTGCTGAATCCGACATCATGGGGAGCAGCCTCATCCATTAAGGTCCCATTATCCGTGCCGCATCCCGACTGCAGCGCAGCGACGGGGACTAACAACACAAGGACGGCGAGGAGGCCTGCCGCGAAGTATCGTCTGTGAGCCCGAACGCGCATACAAATACCTCCTCTCGCACTCGGCGATATTTTCGTTACTCCAGTCTCTTATGAATCGTGTCCTTATTAATCTTATTACATGACAATGACCCGGTGAATTCAATCCCGGCTTTTATTCTCTGTAGCTCCATTCCTTAATAGCCAGGTATCAAAAGATCATGGTAATATCTTAACGCAATTTCTTATGTGCGCTTGTCTCAAACAAGTCAACCAGAAGAGGATCACGTTCTTTGGTATGCAATCGACTGAGATAAATACGACTGCAAACGATTCAAGAAGGGAGTCCACTCCCGAAAAAAGGAAAGGAGAGGGTTCATGGCAGAGGTAAGATTCGATGACCGCATCGCAGTAGTGACCGGGGCCGGCGGCGGCCTGGGTAGGGAGTATGCCCTGCTCCTCGCGAACCGCGGTGCCAAGCTGGTTATAAACGACCTTGGCGGCGCTATGGATGGGACCGGAGCGGGAACGACCGCGGCGGAAAAAGTATGCCAGGAGATCAAGGATGCGGGCGGCGAGGCTGTGCCGAATTATGATAGCGTGGCCGATCTCGAAGGTGCGCAGAATATCATCAAAACCGCAATAGATGCGTTCGGAAAGGTCGACATCCTCGTCAACAATGCCGGAATACTGCGCGATAAGAGCTTCGTGAAAATGGAGATGGAGGATTACGACAAGGTCATAGCCGTGCATTTGAACGGGACGTTCTACTGCTGCAAGGCGGCATTTCCCCACATGAGGGACAACGCTTATGGTCGTATTGTCTCTGCCGCTTCCGGTGCCGGCGTCTACGGCAACTTCGGCCAGGCGAATTATGCGGCCGCCAAGATGGGCATCGTGGGCCTGACGCATGTGCTCAAGCAGGAGGGAGCCAAATACAACATCATGGCCAATGTGATTGTACCCATAGCCGGCACACGCATGACGGCGACCGTTATGCCCCCCAATCTTTTGGAACTGTTCAAACCTGAGTTCGTCGCCCCGATGGTCGCCTGGGCTTGCTCCGAAAAATGCGCTTTCTCCGGCTACACATTCGTTGCGGGCGCCGGCTACTATTCGAGAACGGCCTTCATGGAAGGGCCCGGTGTCTTCTTCAGTCCGGATGAGCCGATCACGCTGGAAATGGTTGATGGGAATATCGACAAGATAACTTCACTCGAGGGCGCAGCAACCTACGATAATGCCACTGCGCAGACTGCCCACGCCCTGTCTCATCTGAACCTGGGTTAGACCGCGGGCCGGTCGAGAAGATCAAGGAGATGATTAAATGTCCATCGATTTGTCAGTAGTAGGAAAGGAAATGGCGCCTCTCGAGTATGTCTATCAACCACGCGATGTTATGCTCTATGCCCTTGGAATAGGCGCGGGATGGCAGCCGGAAGAACTAAAGTTCGTCTATGAAAACGGCCTGCAGGTATTGCCCATGTTCGGTGTCATTCCACCCTTCCCGGCCCTCATTGGCCTGGTCGGCGTAGAAGGAGTGGACATCAACTTGGTCATGCTGGTCCACGGCGAACAGTATCTTGAAGTGAGGAAGCCGATTCCCACGCAAGGAAAGCTGGTCTCGAAACCGAAGATATCCCACGTTTATGACAAGACCAAGGGGGCCATAATCGAGATCGACGTAGATACCGTCGACGAATCCGGCGAGCTGGTCTTCTTTAACTGCTTCTCAAGCTTCATTCGGGGCGAGGGCGGTTTCGGCGGAGAACGGGGGCCGGAGCCGGGCAACGAGCCCCCGGACCGGGAGCCGGACAAGGTGGTCGAGCAGGCGACCCTTCCCATTCAGGCTATGATCTATCGCCTCTCGGGGGACTACAACCCGCTGCACGTCGACCCGGCTATCGCCAATATGGCCGGATTCGACAGGCCGATCCTGCATGGCCTATGCACTTTCGGTTTCGCGGGCAGAGCCGTTCTCGGCGCATTCTGCGATAATGATCCCGGCAAGTTCAAAGCGATCAAGGTACGTTTCAGCCGCCCGGTCTTTCCCGGCGATACCATTGTGACCGAAATGTGGAAGGTAGCAGACGATCAAGTCATTGTTCGCGCTTTCACAAAAGAACGCCCGGACCAATACTGCCTCACGAATTCAGCGGTTTGGCTGAACGTGTAAGAGAAGCAGGCAAAAACGGAAGAAAAGCTCTAATAGAAGAAACTGTTCG
>Ga0154740_133_pt15 | contig 11007 bp, 8 predicted proteins | sample Rifle2008BG16ft_FD_105748 | JGI IMG/M metagenome (GOLD analysis project Ga0154740, IMG submission 105748) | Candidatus Solincola sediminis RBG_16_55_12 | reverse complement strand
CGCTGCGCCTACGATGAACTCCTATCATATGACCGTTTCTTCTTATGGCCAGAACGAAGAATTTGGCAAGGTAAAGGCCGAAGAGTTATCGGCGGATATAGACGGGGAAAACCTCCGGATAAAGGATACGGTGTTCGACCAGACCGGCCAACTGCAGGCGAGCCAGGAAATAATCAAAGTCGGAGACAAACAATATGACAAGGACGTTGGCAGCGGCGCCTGGAGTGTAGGTGATGCAACTATAAACCAAGGTGATTTATTGGCCTACACGAACAATATCTCGGATTTTCTCAAGCAATCGGGTTCCGGAAAGGTCCTGGGCGAAGAGGAAGTAAACGGCGTCTTCGCCAAGCACCTCGTCTTCACCCTGACTTCACAGCAGGTATCGAATCTCGCCGGCGGATCGGATTCGCAGGACAGTGCCAGCCAATCGACTTCCACCAACTTTAATTTCAACGAAGGAGGGCAAGTCGATATCTGGATAGACACGAGCACGTTCTTCCCGGCCAGATATGAAATGGTTTTCAAGCACATTTGGGTCTCGCAGGAGAGTTATGCCGATGTTCAGTACGTGGTTGAAATAACCCGAGTAAACGAACCATTAGATATCGTCGCGCCGATCTGAAGAAGGCCACGCTTCGCGAGCCGAATGTAAAGAGGTTTCCCGATGCCCAGCCTCATGCCGCTTCCGACCACCTCGTAGAAGACCGAGGGAGACAGCCGCCGGCTCAGCCAGACTAGCTTTCCGGTAACGACAAAAAGTCGGCTCTTCTCCACCCCTTTGATCACCGCCTCTGCTACCTGATTTGCGGTCAACCTGGAATGGTCAAAACAGGCATCAGCGAATTCCAATTCCCATTCGTCGGTATAGGTCAGGATATCGGGCAGGCCGGTTTTGAAAAAAGTAGGGCAGACAGCGGTGACGCCGAGGCCGAAGGAGGGCAGTTCCCCGCCCAGTGTTTCCGCGAGTGCTACTTCCGCGGCCTTAATATAAATTAGTGAAAGATTCTTAGATTCCCGTTGGTGTCGTCGACCTCTATCTTCTGCCCGTCTTTATAATCCCGGATCGACGAGAATTGCTTCATAGCTGAGACTTACCAATTTCTAGAAAACTATCAAGAATTTGTCTGAATCAAACGAAAACTACAGGGAAACAAGCTGTGGGGATGGATATGGGGAGTGATGTGGAATGCCAGGGAAGATCTGTAAGAACTGTAAATCCTCAGTTTCCAATGATGAGTATTTCTGTCCCAAATGCGGGACGGCGCTTTTCGAAAATGCCGATGATACTGATCGATCGAGACGTCTTCTTGCGAACGAAATAATTCCTCCTCGACCGGAAAAGACACCTGACTGGCAATCGGCAATCAACTCCATGAGTAACCCGAAACGGGTGGAATCCCTACCGCACGAGGCAACTCGGTCTTCCCGGAGTGAAACGACCTACGATTCCACATTAAAGAACAGGCATGAGCAGCCGGCAATGCCAGCTGCAGGCCAAGCCCTGGCTTCTGGATTTAACGAGCAAGGATACAACCGGGATCAGATCCGTGAACTGCTACAAAAGGACAAGGCAAGAAAGAAGAAATTTCTAATGATCGGCCTTCCCGTTGGAATTATTGTCATCGGTGCCATCGCCTTGATCCTCGTGCTCTTCGTCTTTGGAGGCGGCATAAGCCCGGAACAATACAAAAAGAAAGCTCTGGAGATCCATAAACCGGTCATGGAAGAGCTGAACGGAGTCAATAGTGAGGGGGACATAGACGGAATAAGCCAAGCTAGTGATGCTTTGCGGGCCCTTTTTACAGAGAGTGCGAACGGAATGGAGGATGCGATCCCTTTATTCGAGGATGCCGAAATTGAGATCGAGAATCTGAAAGCGCCTGAGAGCCTCCTGTCTCTCAAGGATGAACTTTCAGCATACTATCGGGCACTTGCCGATTATTACCGCGCATCGATTGGGGCATTTAATTTCGTGGCTGCCTGGTACAGCATCTGGGAAGAATACCTAAATTTTAGCGCCTCATTCGATAAGGTCAGGTCGAATATGACCAATGCCCAAGTCGCCGCGCTACTAAATGAGGACATCTCAAAAATTGCGGGCTTCATTTCTCAATTTCAAAGCCTGACCGTGCCCGCTGAATATCAGTCGACTATCGACCGGACCGTTGCTCTCATATCCGAGGACAAGGCAGTGCTGGAGAAGTACAAAGCCTCTTACACAAATTCGGATGAAAAAGCCTGGGATGCAGCCCAGAATGCTCAGCAATCCTTCAATGACCAATGGGATTCAAAAGTCGACACCATTTTTCAAGATTTGTATGGTCAAATGAATGTAGTCATAATTCTGATACAGCGGGGAACGGACCTGGAGAATCAGCTAAGTTCGCAAGAAAAAGCCTAGCTCTGTAATATATAGCGTAATTTTAGGGAGGTCGATTACTCGGCCTCTCTTTCTTAAACTCGGTGGTGGGAGGTAGCTTGTACCGGAGATTCGGAGAAGTTGCCGGAGAGCAGGGTATCAAGGGCTCTAGTATGTATGACGACACAGATAGGATCGAGAAAGCGCGAGAAATGCCTGCAAAAATGAGGGGGTCAGAAAGTGTCTGCTATCGAAAATAATGCCGTCACGGATAAGACGCAGGTTTATATCGTCGGGGGAGGCATCGCGGGCCTTGCAAGTGCCGCCTTTGCCATCAGGGACGGCAACATTCCAGGAAAGAATATACACATTTTCGAGGTAATGAACACCTTGGGTGGGGCCTTGGATGGTGCTGGTACACCTCAGGCGTACATCTGCCGTGGAGCCAGGAAATACAACTATCCGGCCTTCAACTGCACCTGGAATCTTTTGGCCACCATTCCGTCGCTCTCTGATCCAGAAAAGACGGTAATGAAGGAAATCGTTGAATATAACAAATTAAATCCGAAGAATGTCCAGACACGAATAATCGATAAAAACATGAACAGGGACTATGTGAAGAATTGGGGGCCTGAGCAATCAGACGTCCCCGATGTTATCAAGCTCATGTCAACTCCCGAGAAGATGATCGAGGATCGCAAGATCAGCGACTGGTTTCGGCCGTCATTCTTCAGTAGCAATTTCTGGATAGTATATTGCTCCATGTTCGGCTTTGAGCCCTGGCATTGTGTGATAGAAATGAAACGCTATCTCCTGAGATTCAGGCATGATGGTTATAGAACCGTTCAGGGAGGCGGAGAGGTTTCCACTCCGTACAATCAATATGATTCCATGATTCTGCCTATAAGGAGATGGCTGGAGGATCGGGACGTCAATTTTAAAATGGGATGCAAGGTCACCGACCTTGGTTTCAAGCCTTCCGCGGATGAATTGACCATTGACAGAATTCATTACATCGGCAACGGGAAAAAGGAAGAGGTAGCCCTCAATGAGGGCGATATTGTGATTGCCACCATCGGATCCATCGTAGCGGATTCAAGAAGCGGCTCCATGACCGAACCCGCCCGCCTTGAAAGGGGAAAACTGGATGGCTCCTGGACCCTCTGGGAAAATATCATAAAAAGCGTGAAAGAGCAGAGATCCTCAATTGACGGGGATGAGATGATCGAACCCACCGAATTGGGGAACCCCTCTGTTTTTTGTGATCATATAGATGAAACCAAATGGGTAGTGTTTTCGGTTACCGCTACCGACAGGAAGTTCCTTGAATTGTTTGAAGAATTTACCGGCAACAAAGATGGGCAAGCGGACCTGGTTACCTTCAAAGACTCACCCTGGTTGATGTCGATACACATGCCTGCTCAACCGCAATTTCCCGATCAGCCCGATGATGTCTTGTTTTGGATGGGATACGGCCTGATCCAGAATAAGGAGGGCGACTACGTAAAGAAAAAGATGGCCGATTGTAATGGTGGGGAAATATTGACGGAAATATGTAATCAATTCGGATTCACGGACGAGTTACCGCACATCCGCAACACCTCGACCTGCATTCCCACCATGAATCCATATGATACCGCCCATTTCATGCCGAGAAAAAATAGTGACAGACCCCGCGTCGTTCCGGAAGGTTCGACCAATCTCGCTTTTGTCGGACAATATGTTGAGATCCCCGACGAATGCGTCATGCTTGTCGAGTCCTCGATTAGGTCGGCACAAACCGCCGTATATACTCTGTTGAACGTGGACAAGATGGTACCACCGATTCATGGGCTCCAACAAGAAGTCGAGGATTCCGGATCATAAATCATTTAAGACCACTATACTTCACGGAAAATTTACGGGTCGAGAAGAGGCACACAAGTAACAGGCCGGGAAACCTGATTCCCGGCCTGCTTCTAAACTGGTAGCGGGGGGGAGATTCGAACTCCCGACCTTCGGGTTATGAGCCCGACGAGCTACCTGACTGCTCCACCCCGCGTCGATTATCAAAGACTATTACTATAATTAACAGCTGGAAGAATAAATGTAAACAGAACGATTGAAAATGCCGTTGGAATAACGGCCGCTATCAACCGGCAACGGTTGTTTGGCATTGAAGCCGATGCTAGCATAATCATATGAAACATAGACCGCATTATGCCCAACCTTATAAAGGAACGGCAAAGCGGACTGAGGATCCCGAGCGATCCGGTACCCTGCAAAAAATCATCGCCATAGTCATAAGCGGATTGATCCTTATAGCAGTCGGCTTCCTTGGTTACATTCTCTACGATCAATTCGTCGTATCTTCCGAAACAATCGGCCAGGAAGAAGCGCCCGAGGAATTTGTCCCCCTTACCCATGATGAGCTGCTCGGGCGCCCCTTATCCTTCGAGACGCCCGCCTTCCTTCGCATACCTTCCATAGATCTGAATCAAGAGATACGTGAGGGAAGCGACGATGAAGAAGAATTGCGTTTGATTTTGTCGATGGGTCCTGTTCATGTCACCCACACCGGCTACCCCGGATGGTCGGGAAACTGTGTTATCCAAGGGCATCAATCAAGCAAGACCAAGCCCTTCGACCGGCTGAATGAGCTAAAGACCGGAAATTCGATATTCATAGATAATCCGCGGGGAACCTACGAGTATATAACGCAGGACTTCTCCTACATCGACCCTGAAAAAAACTACACGCTCCAGACAGCCGACCCGATCCTCACCCTGGCTACACGTGCGCCGGAAGGAGATGTGCCCGAACGTCTTATCGTGAAAGCCACGCTTATCAATTATGTGCCGATAGAGGAAATGCAATAGCTCTCGTTGTTGATGTTGAGGCACGACCCCATGTTTAGGGGTGACCGTGGGGTTAGGCGGTCTTGACCTCTACCTTCACCAGGCGAGGTTCGGGGCTATAAAAATTTATCTCCGCCTCCCGCCCCTCCACGTACTCAAAGAGTCCGGCTATACGGCCGACTACTCTCGGCACATATAGAGGGTTCGCTATTGTTATTTCGAGATGGCCTTCTCCGTATGATAGGTCCCACACATTGCCGAACCCGAATGCGAGCAATTGCTTTGCCATTCGATCATAGGCATCCGGTTGCGGCACAACCCGTGTCTTCTGCAGTTCCCGCAGCTGCCAGAACTTGGTCGCCTCCAGGATGAAGGAACCAAGTTCTCGTCCCGTCCGCGCCTCCAGGTCACGAACGACGCCGACGAATATGTGCCCCGAGGTATAGATAAAGCGTCTGCCGGTGATCCGAGAGTAGATGCCTCCCTCGTCCTCCCGCCATTCCAACTCCTCCACACCGGACGGCACCCCGCATAACGAACACCTGGAGCATCTCTCCCCCTGAGGTGCCAGATATTGCCCGTCGAATGAAAGCTCGCTCCTGGCGTCCTTCATCGCCTTTATCGCCGATCGATCAATATTTTCATGCGGCTTGGATCCCGCCTTCTGGGTCACGGAAATCGTATATTCATCGCCCTCCTCATGCCACGCCAGATCGGCAGCCACACCTTCAACCAACTCGAAGATCCCCTTCACTCCCCATACCACAGAGATAATATCGAAGGGGTATTTGACTTTCATGACCAGGAGCTTTCCCCGCTCGTACTTGACCACGCTTACTTTTCCAAAACCGAAGAGACTGGTTTCATTGATAATCCGCTTGATCAGGAGATTAACCGGTAGGCGATGAAGCAGGTATTTGCGCCCTCCATAGAGGATATTATTTTCCATGTATTCCCAAGTAGATGCCTGCTGCCCCCTGATCATGGCATCGGAAATCGACAGCCCAAGGCGGTTCTCCAATTCAGACCAGATAGAAGGATAGTAGCCATCCTCGAAAATAACCATTCGCATATATGGATCATGCCTGGCGAGGATCGTGCCATTGCCCGGCCAGTTATAGCCCTTGGAGAGTCGGAGCGGCAAGCCGCATTTCTCGCAACGCCTAAGAGCCACGCGCTGTTACCTTTTCCGCGAACTCGATCATTGTCTCTTTTGGGAATCTCCTTCTATTGATTCAGGCTTGCCATCTGGCTGAGCACCTGGCCCAATTGAGTTATCTTTTGTGCATAAGCGTTGAAATCGCCGTTCCGCAACGCCGTCTGAGCATCATTAAACAATTGGTTTGCCTGCTGCGCCAGTTGCTCCAGGGTCGGGGCTCCCGGCTGCGGCTGGGGAGTGGGCTCGGGCGTCGGTTGCGGCTGAGGCGCACTAGTGAAGATAGCGGCGAGCGCCGCCTGCAGAGTAGGCTGCATTTCGACCTGATCTCCATATCCAACAATGACCCGCTTCAACTGCGGAATGGCCGGATTGGTGGCCTCCAGATACAGGGGTTCCACATAGATTAATGAATCCTCGATAGGAATCACCAGTGTATTTCCCCTTGTCACCCTGGAGCCCGCCTGATTCCATAATGTAATCTGCTCCGAAATCTGGGTCTGCTGATCGATCAAGGATTCGAACTGCTGCGTCCCCTTTACTAACTTGTTTGCCGGGAAAGCGAAATCCAGCAGATTGCCATAATTAGGCATATCGCATCTCGCTGCGACCCACTCTACCATATTGCTTTTGCCCCTCGGGTTGAAAGGAAGCATGAGCACCATCTCTTCCTTCTGCTCGCCGGGGATCTTGAGGATGACGTAATAGGGTTGTACCGCCTGCGGCTGGCCTGCCGCCCCGTAAGTCTCGGTCGATACTTCCCACACATCTTCCTTTTGATAGAAAGCGTTGATATCAGTAATGTGATACGTCCTGTACATTTCCATTTGAGCCGAGAAGAGATCCTCAGGATACCGGATGTGCTTCATTATGTCGGCGGGCATTTCCTCGAAGGGAGTGAAAAGATCTGGGAATATCTTGCTGTAGGTTACCGCTATCGGGTCTCCAGGATCAGCCAGATAAAAAGTGACCGCGCCGTTGTAAGCGTCTATGGTCACTTTAACTGAATTGCGGATGTAGTTGTATTCGTCGTTAAAGCGCTCGGAATAGGGGTAAAGACTGCTGGTTGTGTAAGCGTCCTGTATCCACATCAACGTTCCATCGTCCCTCACGATCAGGTAGGGATCGCCGTCGAGCTTCAAGAAAGGCGCAACCATCTTGACCCGATCGCTTATATTACGCCTGAACATCAGCCTTGATTCATTCGTTACATAGCCGCTGAAAAGAAGGGAGACGTCGCGGTTGCGAATAGTGAAGGCCACACGTTTTAAGAAATCGGAGATCTGCACACCGCCGCTGCCTTCGTAATAAGGCTCAACCGGCACGTTGGTATTCCCGATCGGGTAGTCAATCTCTTGAGCGCCGGTCCTGACCACTACATAGTTGCCCTGCTGCTCGCCGTAATAAATCTCGGGGCGAGTTATCTCGACGCCGAGGTTTTCCTCCGAAACGGGCGGAATGTTCTCAATGGCAAAAATCGGGTCTCCATCCGTGGTCAGCTGATTGCTCGGCGACATCACCGCTCCGTATCCATGCGTGTACGAAAGGTGTTCGTTCTGCCATGTGCGCGCTTGATCGCTCAATTGATCGACGACCATTTCGCGGCCGGAGACCAACATCTGAGTATAGACGTTATTGAAGACTGTGTAGCGCTCAACATCTACGTCATCGAAACTGTATTCCTGACGCAACACCTGCCGCTGATTGAAGACCTGTTGTATCAGCCGCGGGTCCCACAGCCTGACATTGTTTATTGTGGCTTGGTTATCGGTTATATCGGCACTCGTAAGATCTTGGTTTGCCGGGAATTCCCGCCTACTGATGACTTGGTCTTCGCCCTGGTTCTGGATACGATAACCATCCTGGGTCGCCTCGATATGATATCCGATGTACTCGCTGTCCCGCTGCAGTTCCTTCGGCTTTACAACATAATTCTGGACAATAAAAGGGAACAGCCCCAGGGCCAACATCGCAATGATTGCAATCCCGATCAAACCCACGGCCGGCAAGCGCCAACCCTTATAGCGGATATTCAGGAGGAACAGGGCGGCCGCAATGATACAGGCCACCAACAATATCCATAGAGCCGGAATGGTGGCATGGACATCGGTATAGTTCGCCCCTGTGATATTCCCCCGAACCGAGTACAGGCGACCGAACATGTCCAGGCGGAAACGCCAGGCCTGAACAAGCAGGGCGGCCGCGGCGAGGACCGAGAGGTGAACCTTGACATTGGTGGCAAAACGCTGCTTCTTGCCCGCACCGACGTTTATGGCCCCATAAAGGAAATGAATCACCGCGGTTATCAATATGATGAAGATAAGCGATGTGAAGAGCCATCCGCCAAAATAGCGCTGCAGCGGATATTGAAATAAGTAGTAACCGATATCTTTATGAAATATAGGATCGGTCTTTCCGACTGCAGTCTGATTGAAATATTGAAGGACATTTTCCCACTGTCTGGCCGAGATCCATCCTACGATAAATGAAATCAGGATGGAAAGGGCGAGAAGGCCTCGGTTCAGCCAATTCCCGGCGCCCTCGCGGAACTTTTGAAGCGATTCCTCGACAGGTGATTCACTGCCTGTCGCCTCATAACCAGGCGTGAACTTTCTTGCAAGCCACAGGTTTCCGAACAGCAGGCCGAAGAAAAGGGCTCCGAATACGAAGAACAACCAGATCTTCGTCCAGATCACTTTCCAGAAGACGGATGTATAACCGACCTCTTTGAACCAGAGATAATCGGTATAGAAGGTCGAGAGCCAGGAGGCGCTCAGGATGAGGACTATGAGGACGATTATGATGATTCCGACTATCCACTTGGTGCGGTTGCCGACGCTACCCCACCTCTCCTTGAAGCTCTTACCAGGCCCGGTGCGCTGCCGGTCGCGAAAGATGGAAATCGGACCATCTCCCTTGCCGCCGCCGCCCCTGAAAATCGAATCCCACGGAAACCTTTCCTCTGGCACGTTTTCCTCCTTCTACGAAGCGGTGGCCAAGCCCGCGATACCCGAAATCCCTTACCCCTTATTAACACACTTTATATGATTCCCACCAGCCTCTTATAACCTTCAACGACTTGGGGCAGCACCTCGCCGGCATTTCCATAGCATACCAGGTCGGCCTCATCCTCATCATAGGTGGGGACTATATTGAAAATGATGAGTTTGCCGTTTCGCCGCTTGGTATACGCCGGCAATCCGGCGGCGGGATAAACCTCGAGACTGCACCCTATAATCAGCATCAAGTCCGAAGAGGCAGCCAGTTCCGCGGATTTGGAGAGCATCAAGGCGCTGAGCGGTTCACCAAACAGGACGACGTCGGGCTTTATTGCCCCTCCATCTTCCAGGTGACGGGGGACGATCTCATTATTATGGCTCAACTCGTGCATCTCATCCAGCGTGAACAAGCGATGGCAGATCATACAATGCCCGGTTCGATGGGTGCCATGCAGCTCGAGTACCAGACTCGAACCCGCTCTCTGATGCAAATCGTCTATGTTCTGGGTGATGACCGCCTTGCATTTCCCCAGCTCCTCCAGCTCCGCCAGAGCATAGTGTGCGGCGTTCGGGTAAGCATTTTCCAGGGTTGGATTCAGCTCCTTGGCCATTTCCCAGAAGCGCTCGGGATGAGAGAGAAATGACTCGTAACTGCCATAAAGCAATGGATCATATCGGGTCCACAAGCCGCCGGGAGACCTGAAATCGGGAATGCCTGATTCAACGGATATACCGGCACCTGTGAGGGCGACTACTTGGGATGCTTCCAGGATCATCTGTGCGGCTTTTTGGATACAATCTTCGTTCACCTTATCCCTCGCCTGCCAGTGAGTTTAGGTAACTGCATTTCGAGATTATATCACGGTAATAGCTGGATACCGCCCGCGATTGACAGGATAGGTATTTAGTCCGGCGGCACGCATCCTATGGCATTGGAGCCGCCATCCCAGGCTTCGTGATAAGAGAAATACATGGAGCGTTCTGCGATTATTCCCTGGTCGGATTCGATCTTTACCGCAACGTCCTTACCGGTCCCGACCACCCCGTTCACGAGTATCGAGAAACGCTGGTCGGGCATCAGGAGCAAGTCCTGATCCTGAGTGCTACCATCCTGAAACGAGTATTCTACATGTATGGCGGCCTCGAGTTCTCCCGGATTAAGCAGGCATATCCATTCCTCGAAGCCGGAACGAGTCGTACCTTCGGCTAAGTACCAGTTGCCGGCAGTCGAGTTGGTGCCTATTGAAACATGGCCGCCGTTCCATTTGTTCTGATAATTGAAGTACATGGGGCGCTCCGCGATTATCGCCTTATCGGAATCGATCTTGACTGCTGCATCAACCTCGGGGCCGAGAACGGCGTTGACGTCGATGGTGCGTCTCCTTCCCGCCGGAACATCTATATACTGGTCCGAATCCTCAGCCCCTGCCTTGTGATACGTGACATGCACCGTTGCGTCCTCCGTCTGCGGATTGGCCAGGCACAGCCATTCCTCGAAGCCGGATCGTGTCGTCCCTTCGGCGAAATACCAGGTAGTCGCCGGTGCCCTGGCTCCAAGAGTTATACTGCCGTCGTTCCAATTGGAGCGGTAGTTGAAATACATCGGCCTCTCGGCGACCAGCGGCTGGTCCGACTCCACCTTAAGCGCAACGT
>Ga0154740_143_pt7 | contig 11616 bp, 9 predicted proteins | sample Rifle2008BG16ft_FD_105748 | JGI IMG/M metagenome (GOLD analysis project Ga0154740, IMG submission 105748) | Candidatus Solincola sediminis RBG_16_55_12 | reverse complement strand
CATTGAATGTCGATGCCGCGGCTATATTACCCCTATAAATGGGATATTTTCCCCTTGATTTTTCCGGAACCGTATACTATCCTCTCATTAGCACTCGTAAGCGAGGAGTGCTAACAATCAGGCAGAGCGAGTGATAACATTCTAGGCGCCAAAGTGGAGGGTGTTGTTATCTGCCGGTTGTACGCAGGAAGTAAAGGTACGGATAGGAGGGATGTGTAAATGAAACTGAGGCCTTTGGGAGATCGGGTGATCGTCAAGCCCAGCGAGGGAGAAGAAAAAACGCCCTCAGGGCTGGTTATACCCGATACAGCCAAGGAAAAGCCCCAGGAGGGGAAGGTAGTTGCCGTAGGTCCGGGACGATACGAGGACGGCAAAAAGGTACCCATGGACGTCAAGGAAGGGGATACCATTATTTATTCGAAGTACGGCGGAACTGAAGTCAAGATAAAGGGAGAGGAACACCTCATCCTGAGCGAACGCGATATTCTCGCCGTCGTTGTTAAGTAGGAATTGAAGTTTTAGCAAGAAACTCTGCTAAGAGGAGGAGAATGAGGAAATGGCCAAGGAAATAATGTACGACGAGGAGGCACGACGCTTACTCGAACAAGGCGTTAACAAGCTGGCCAATACGGTCAAAGTGACCTTGGGTCCCAAGGGCCGCAATGTGGTGTTGGAGAAGAAGTTCGGAGCCCCCGTCATCACCAACGACGGTGTAACCATCGCCCGCGAGATCGAGGTCGAAGACGTCTGGGAAAACTGCGGCGCGCAGCTGGCCAAAGAAGTGGCCACCAAGACCAACGACGTGGCTGGTGACGGAACCACCACGGCGACCGTACTGGCGCAGGCCATGGTGAAGGAAGGCCTCCGTAACGTGGCCGCCGGCGCCAACCCGATGTCGCTTAAGAGGGGCATCGATAAGACCGTCGCCATGGTTGTCGACGAAATCAAGAGTATGGCCAGAGAGATCGAGACCAAGGAGGAGATCTCCCGGGTGGCCGCGATCTCGGCCGATTCGGATGAGGTCGGCAACATCATCGCCGATGCAATGGACAAGGTCGGCAAGGACGGGGTTATCACCGTCGAGGAAGCGCAGACCTTCGGCATGAGCTACGAAGTGGTCGAGGGCATGCAGTTCGATAAGGGCTACCTCTCGGCTTACATGGTTACCGATCCTGAGCGCATGGAAGCGGTTCTCGAAGAGCCCTATATTCTTATCGTCAACCAGAAGATCAGCGCCATTGCCGACCTGTTGCCGATATTGGAGAAGGTAATGCAGGCTGCGCGTCCACTCTTGATAATCGCCGAGGACGTCGAGGGCGAAGCCCTTGCCACCCTGGTGGTCAACAAGATCCGTGGCACCTTCCAGTCGGTGGCCGTGAAAGCGCCCGGATTCGGCGATCGCCGTAAGGCAATGCTTCAGGACATCGCCATAGTCACCGGGGGCCAGGCGATCAGCGAAGAGCTGGGCATCAAACTGGAGAACGTGACCCTGGACATGATGGGTAAGGCGCGCCAGGTAAAGATCACCAAGGAAGACACCATAATAGTCGAGGGCTCGGGCACGGCCGAGGACATCAAGGGCCGTATAAACCAGATAAAATCCGAGATCGATCGCTCCGATTCGGAGTTTGACAAAGAGAAGTTGCAGGAGCGCCTGGCTAAGCTTTCCGGCGGCGTGGCCGTAATCAAGGTTGGAGCGGCGACCGAGGTCGAGCTCAAGGAGAAGAAGCATCGCGTGGAGGACGCCCTGTCAGCCACCAAGGCAGCGGTCGAGGAAGGCATCGTAGCCGGAGGCGGAGTCGTCCTGGTAAACGCCATCAATGCTATTAGCGACGATCTGGAAGGCGACGAGAAGACAGGTTCCGGAATCGTTAAGCGCGCTCTCGAGGAGCCCCTGCGGCAGATAGCCAATAACTCAGGCGTCGAGGGCTCCGTGGTGGTAGAGAAGGTCAAGACCCTGAAAAAGGGCATGGGCTTCAACGCTGTAACCGGGCAGTACGTGGATATGGCCAAGGAGGGGATCATCGATCCCGCCAAGGTTACCCGTTCGGCCCTGCAGAATGCCGCCAGCATCGCCGGATTGCTGCTGACCACCGAGGCTGTAGTAGCCGAGAAGCCCGAAGAGGGCGGCTCCGGCGGAATGCCCGGTGGAATGGGCGGAATGCCACCCGGAATGATGTAAGCGCAAACAACTAAAGCCAAACGAGGAGGGCCATCCCGGCCCTCCTCTCTTTTACCTACACAAAGGTGTCAGGCACCTTTGTGTAGGTATGGCACGTTGTATGAGCTTGACATTGCACAAAAGGAAGATGAGTATTGGTGTCTAATATATAAAGAAAGCCTCTTTTTAGGGACCCTTGTTTCATCATATCTGGAGGTGGAGATGGAGATCGAGATCGGATTGGGAAAATTAGGAAGAAGGGGATATGGCCTCGATGACATATCCGTCATCCCCTCCCGTCGTACGAGAGATGCCGACGATGTGGATATCACATGGGAAATGGCGGACTATCACTTCGAATTACCACTCCTTGCCTCGGCAATGGACGCCGTAGTGGATGTCGAAATGGCGATAAGGATAGGAAGGCTGGGCGGACTTGCGGTGCTTAACCTGGAAGGGCTACAAACGCGTTACGAAAACCCGGTGCCAATATATGAAGAAATAGCTTCCTTTTCGAAAGAAGAAGCGACCGAAGGGTTGCAGAGGCTTTATCGCGAGCCGGTAAAGGAAGAGCTGATAGCAAGACGCATAGGTGAGATAAAAGAGGGGGGAGTCATAGCTGCGGCATCCCTTACTCCTCAGCGGGTAGAAGATTACTACAGGATCGCACTCGAAGCGGGCCTAGATATAATGGTCATCCAGGGCACGGTGATAAGCGCGGAGCACGTATCTTCCAGAACCGAACCATTGAACCTCAAGAAATTCATCGCCGAACTTCCGATTCCCACTATTGTCGGTGGGTGCGCCTCTTATTCCACGGCCTTGCACTTGATGAGAACGGGGGCGGTGGGCGTGCTGGTGGGCGTAGGTCCGGGCGCCGCATGCACGACAAGGGGGGTGCTGGGCATTGGTGTGCCGCAGGCGACGGCCCTCGCCGATGCGGGAGCTGCACGCGTACGGCATCTAACTGAAACGGGCATCTATTGCAATGTGATCGCGGACGGGGGCATGCGCACCGGTGGTGATATCGCAAAGGCTATCGCTTGCGGGGCGGATGCCGTTATGTTGGGATCGCCGGTCGCCGCGGCGAAAGAAGCGCCGGGCCTGGGGTACCATTGGGGAATGGCCACTTTCCACCCCGATCTTCCCAGGGGCACCAGGGTGGAGACCGGCAGGCGTTGGAGTATCGACGAGATCCTGATCGGGCCGGCGCATGAGAACGATGGTACGCTGAACCTCTTCGGAGCCCTTCGCACATCACTCGCAACATGCGGATACGAAAACATTCGCGCTTTTCAGAGGGCGGAGGTAATGATCGCGCCGGCGATTCGCACCGAGGGGAAGAGCATGCAGCATGAGCAGGGCGTTGGGATGATCAAATAGGGAAGGAATACCAATTGACGCGGCCTGAAGAAACGATCCTGGTAGTAGATTTCGGCGCTCAATATGCACAGCTAATAGCCCGCCGCGTGCGTGAATGCAAGGTGTATTCCGAGATAGTGCCCTATAACGTGACGCCGGAGGAAATCGAGCGCAGGGGCGCAAAAGCCCTTATATTTTCGGGTGGGCCTTCGAGTGTTTACGAAACGGGTGCACCCAAACCGAACCCGGATATTATGAAAATGGGCCTTCCAATACTCGGAATCTGCTACGGCCACCAGTTGCTCGCGAGGGAATTAGGCGGGAAGGTGGAGCCCACCGGCACCAGGGAATACGGCAAAACGGAACTCAAACTTGCCGGCAACGGCATTCTCTTTGAAGGGCAGCCGGTAAGCCAGGCGGTATGGATGAGCCATGGCGACGCCGTCATTGGAGCCCCCAAAGGATTCCGGACGACCGGCCGGACGGATTCATCTCCCGTTGCCGCCATGGAAGATGCCAAACGCAAGTTGTATGGTGTGCAGTTTCATCCCGAAGTCATCCACACTCCGCTCGGCAAGGACATACTGAAGAACTTTCTTTACAATGCCGCCGATTGCCTGCCCTCCTGGACCATGGTCTCGATTATCGAGCAGGCGGCCGAGGAGATACAGAGGGTGGTGGGTAAGAACAAAATCATCTGTGGCCTTTCCGGCGGTGTCGATTCAGCGACCGCGGCCGTCCTCGTGCATAAAGCCGTTGGGGATCAGCTCACCTGTGTCTTCGTGGACCACGGCTTGCTTCGTAAGGGTGAGGCCGAACAGGTGGAGGATACCTTTCGCCGCCACTTCCACATGAACCTCATTCATGTCAAAGCGCAGGAGCGCTTCTTGAAGCGTCTGGAGGGAGTCACGGATCCGGAGGTCAAGCGAAAGACTATCGGTGAGGAATTCATCCGGGTTTTCGAGGAGGTTGCGGCCGATCTCAAGGACACCGACTTCCTGGTGCAGGGTACGCTATATCCGGACATCATCGAGAGCGGGACAAGGGACGCGGCGCGCATAAAATCACATCACAACGTGGGTGGCCTGCCGGAGGATATGAATTTTACGCTGGTGGAGCCGTTGCGCAGTCTCTTCAAGGACGAGGTGCGCTGTGCGGGCGAGGAGTTGGGGCTGCCGGAAGAAATCGTCTGGAGACAGCCCTTCCCGGGGCCCGGCCTCGCCATCCGTATAATCGGCGCCGTGACCGCGGAAAAACTCGATATGTTGAGGGACGCCGACGCTATCGTAATCGAGGAGATCAAGCGGGCGGGCCTGTATAGAGAAATATGGCAGTCCTTTGCCATCTTGCCCGACATCAAGACGGTCGGAGTGATGGGGGACGAGAGGACTTATGCCTACCCGGTAGCCATAAGGGCCGTCACGAGCGAGGACGCTATGACCGCCGACTGGGCCAGGCTTCCCTACGAGGTGATGGAGCGCATATCGTCTCGGGTGATAAACGAAGTAAAGGGTATCAACCGCGTAGTCCTGGATATAAGTTCGAAACCCCCCGCTACCATCGAATGGGAGTAACCTACACAAAGGTGTCAGGCACCTTTGTGTAGGTTACTCGATTGCCGGCACACGGACTTGTACTGTTGTCCCCTCCGGCTCGCCGATGATTTCCAATTGGCCACCAAGTGCCGAGGCACGTTCTTTCATGCCCAGTATGCCTATCGAGAAAGGACCTGAGACGTCCTTTTCCGAAACCCCTCTACCGTCGTCCCTTATCGAAAGCAAGACATCACCGTCAACCCGGCTGAGCTCAATGTCTACGCGTGCGGCGCCGGCATGACGGACGATATTGGTGAGGGCTTCCTGCGAAATGCGAAAGAGGCCCACACGCGCCTCCGGATCGAGGCATGATTCGTCGAGAGTGGCCGAGAGGGAGGTCTTTACCGCCGCTTGTTCGGCGAGGGCATTGAGCTGCCATTCGAGGGCGGCGGCAAGCCCGAGATCATCGAGCACCGGCGGCCGCAATTCGGTCGAGATCTTGCGTATCGATTTTATGGTCTCGTCAACGGAGGCGGAAATTTCATCGATCTTTCCCCTGACCTTTTCATCATCCGTCACGATCTTCAGCAGGGCACCCAGACGCAACTTCATGACCGTGAGTTCCTGCCCCAATTTGTCATGGACTTCAAGTGCGATTCGGCGCTTTTCCTCCTCACGCACGGATTCCTGCTGAGCCGATAGCGCCCTGAGCCTGGCAGCGGTTTCTTCCAGTTCCTTCGTGCGCTCGGCTACCTCATCCTCGAGTTGGTCGCGATGCCTGGCCAGGACCTGTTCCGCCAGCTTTCGCGCCGTGACATCTTCCCAGACGGCAACCACTTCGGAAGTGGGCAACCGGTAGATAAAGAAATCTTTCCAGCATTCATCCGGGTGCCGGCTACAGGAGACTTCCGGAAAATATCCCGAATGGCCATCCTTCCATACCTCGCGTACCATATGTATGAGTCCGCATTGGTAAGAACATGGAAATACCGGGGTCAAGTCCTTTCCCAAGACCGCTTCCCGCGCCAGACCCTCCATCCTCACCGCGGCGTCATTGAACTCGACTATCTCGAAGTCCTGGCCGCCATCCTTCGCTTTGTATACGCTTACCCCGCTCTTCATGTTATTCAGAAGCTCCATATAGCGGTTCTCACTCGCCGCCAGGGCTCCCTCCCGCTGTTTCAATTTCCTGAAGAGGATTTCATACGGCCTCTCGAATCCCGTTTCGATTATGGCCAGGTAAACCAGGTAAAAAGCGACTATCTTGAGGAAATGGCCCAGCATATTAAAAAAGCCGTAGACGTCAATGTAGAGGGTAAAGGACAACTCCGAAGCAATGGTCACGGCGATTGCCGCTGTCATCAACTTGAAAACCCTCGCATCCAACTCCTTGCGTTTTCTATAAAGCAGGTATGTGGCTGAGACCAGGATGAGACAAATGACGTACTCGCTTATTTTCTTGAAGGCGGTTAATCCGGTGCCTTCTATGAAAGCAGTAGGAAATATGCGCCATTGGAACACGGACAAAATGATGAGGATAAAAATGCCTGCGTATACTGCAAATGCGAGGCGGACTCTCAGCCTTCGCACCAGGAATATCGGGGCTATGAGCAGCGAGAAGGCCTGCATGTAGCGGGCCGCGATCCAGAGCTGAGTGGGAAGGTTGCTGCCATATCCCTTGAACACCGTCATGCCCGAATAAGAGAGCATGTGCACCAGATCGAGCGCCGCTATGAAGAGATAAGCAATGCCCAGAAATAATAAGAAATCGTTCTCGAGGTTGCGTCTCGTATGCCAGGCGATGACGAAAATGGTAAATCCGACGACGGAGCTGAATATCTCCGCCCCGGCATGGAAGACCAGATAATCCTGGCGTCCGGCGACTACCAGGCCGGCGAAAAGCAGTATTCCCGCCGCTGCAATCAAGTAGGCGCGAGATCTTTTTGCTTCCCGAACTCCATCCGTTTCCAAAATCTTCCCCTCAACCGAATGATAACGCCCCTTTTCCAGGCAGGGCGTATACTATATTCTCTGGTAAGCCCTCATTATACGTATCTATAAATTGACTGGGAATAAGAGGAATCATTAGTGGCAGCCATAGGCGAAAAAGAACTCTTACGCGATCTCAACCCCGAGCAGCAGGAGGCTGCGCTTCACCTTGACGGCCCCCTGCTCATACTCGCAGGTGCCGGCAGCGGTAAGACCCGGGTCCTCACCTACAGGATAGCCCTGCTGGTCGGGCCGAGGCAGGTGCACCCCGGCCGCATTCTGGCCATCACTTTTACCAATAAGGCGGCCGAGGAGATGCGAGGAAGAACCGCGCGCTTGGTTGGTCCCGACGCGGCCAGCATCTGGGTTTCGACCTTTCATTCCTCCTGTTCGCGCATCCTGCGTATGGAGGCGGAGCGGCTCGGTTACCGGCGCGGATTCGTGATTTATGACGACGACGACCAGTTACGGATGATTTCCAGCCTGATCAAGGAAATGGGGATAGATAATAAGAAGTATGCCCCCCGCCTGGTGCGTGCTTTGATAGAGGATGCCAAGAACGAGATGGTGGACGTGGACGGCTACCGGGACAAAGTGCATGATGATCTTACCGAAATCGCCTACGACGTCTATGGCGCCTATCAAAAGCAGCTTATGCGCAACAACGCTATGGATTTCAGCGATCTTCTCAACAACACCATAGCCGTCTTGGAACTCTTTCCCCATGTGCTCGAGCACTACCAGAACCACTTTTCATATATCAATGTAGATGAATATCAGGATACCAATCCGGCCCAATACCGCTTGGTGAAGCTACTTTCTGCCGGCCACCGCAACCTCTGTGTTGTAGGCGACGACGACCAGGGTATCTATTCTTGGAGGGGCGCAGATCTACGTAATATCCTGGAGTTCGAGCACGACTACCCGGACTCGAAGGTGGTCAGGCTCGAGCGCAACTACCGCTCCACCCCGGTTATCCTCGGGGCCGCCAACCATATCGTCTCCTTGATAAACGGGCGCAAGGAGAAAAAGCTGTGGACCGAGCGCGAAGGGGGAGAGGCCATCAAGTACCTGTATGCCGGGACGGGAAACGATGAAGCCTCCTACGTGGCGCTGGAAATCAACCGCTTGCTGGAGGATGGCACCTGCGGCCAACGCGATGTGGCCGTCTTCTACCGTACAAACGCTCAGTCCCGTTCCTTCGAGGAGATCCTCCTGCGCTTCGGCATCCCTTATAAAATAGTGGGCGGCTTCAAGTTCTACGAGCGCAGGGAGGTAAAGGACGTCCTCGCTTACCTGAAATGCATCCTCAACCCGGACGATTCGGTAAGCCTGCGGCGCATTATTAACGAGCCGAAGCGCGGCATAGGCCTGACCACCGTTTCGCACCTCGACGCCTTTGCCCGCCTGCAAGGGATAACCTTATGGGAAGCGATAGGGAGAGCGGAGGAGGTGGGCAATCTCTCATCGGGCGCCGCCAAGAAGCTGGAGCAGTTCCGGGAGATGATAGAAAGCTTGGCGAACGAGAGGGAAACTGCTTCATTGCCCGCATTTCTCCACATGATACTCGAGAGGACGGGATATGCCGAAGCCATTCGCAAGGAAGGTACCTTCGAGTCGGAGGGCAGGCTGGAGAACCTGCAGGAATTGCAGAATGCAGCCGCGGAGTTCGTAAGCACCCATCCGGATGAGGGTATGGAGGCCTTCCTGGAACGGGTATCCCTGGTGGCGGAGATAGACCTATACGACGAGGACGAAGGAGCCGTCACCCTGATGACGCTGCACAATGCCAAGGGCCTCGAGTTTCCGGTGGTTTTCATCGTCGGGCTCGAGGACGGGGTCTTCCCGCACCAGCGCAGCATGGACAGCCGGGAAAATATCGAGGAGGAGCGGCGGCTCTTCTATGTAGGTATGACCCGGGCCAAGGACTTGCTCTACTTAACCGGCGCCGCCTACCGTTCAAAATTCGGCGAGATGAAGCTGGGGCCCGAATCGCGCTTTATGAAAGACATTCCCAGGGAGTACCTGGAAGTAATTTCGTGCGGAGGTCCGGCGGCGCGCGATTCCATAAGCAGCGAGCTCAGATCGCGCGAACTGGAGATGCTGGGATATTCGTTTCACGTAGGCGACCGCGTCTTGCACAACAAGTGGGGCGAGGGCATAGTGACCGCCATGTCGAGGAGCAGCAGCGGGCCGGAGGTTACGGTTAATTTCCCAGGAGAAGGGGAGAGGTTGCTCCTCTTAGAGTACGCCCCCCTCCGAAAAGTAGACTAAATTGGTGCCGTGTCTTGAATCTACACTCAAACAGATACCCTTCTCCATGAGTGTAGATTCAAGACACGGCACCAATTAATGGACCATCTTCATATTCTTGAGCAGCCCATCGACGGCCCTGACACCGGCCTGGATCATGGTCTCCATCTGTTGCTCCACCGAAATCACATAATTCTCGTCAATAGCTGCATCGCCGGTCATGAAGGCGTTTATACCGGAACCCGATCCCCGGCTCACGACGCGGTTTTCCCGGTTGTCCAGGAGGAAGGCGCTTATGTGGACGAAGCCGAAACCGCCGTCTGCGCCGGTTCCCGTCGTATGCAGGCGGGGATACCTGAAGAAGAAATAATTGACTTCGGGAAGAAAGAGATATTCGGGATCGTACTTGCTCTGTATGAGGACGAAGAGTTCGGTCGGCACGTTCGCAGCCTGCTGGGTTACCGTGTCTACCTCACTTGGATCGGGGATGTCATAGAATCCTAGCGGATCGAGCACCCCCTTGACCAGCCGGGGCAATACGGCTTCCGCCTGGGCGAAGTAGCTCTCCTTCTGACTGGCCATTAGCCGTCCCTTTTCAAGGTCGCTCGACATATAGAGCTGACAGCCGATGGCCTGCGAGGGTTGCAGCTCGCCCTCCCGCTCGACGAGTTGCCGGAAGTCCCCCAATCCTTCTGGGTCCTGGTCGCTCTCCACGAAGGGCATGATCACTATGCGCATCAAAGGAATCATCTTGCCCCCGCATTTGTTGCAGAATTTCGCCTGTGACTCGCCATATTCCTTGCATTTGGGGCAATAAGGATTCTTGGCCAATTCTCTTCCTCTCTCCGTAGACAGCCTATGATTCCAAAAGTTTTATCGTCTTTGCTCAAGCTTCCCTTGACAGCGCGACCCTGATTTGAGCCGGATGTTATAATAGGAAATCGTTTTCCGGCAATTTCGCAGGTAACTGGGAGGTTAATCCAAATGCTCATCCCTTTCTATGAGATTGCGCCCCAAGTTTCTTCCCAAGCTTTCCTTGCCGAAGGCTGCATGTTGATAGGAAACGTGAAAGTGGGGCCTAATGCCAATATCTGGTTCAACGCTGTCTTGCGAGGGGACCGCGGTGAGATAGCAATCGGAGATTTTTCGAGCATACAGGACTGCTGCGTCCTGCACGGGCCGGTAACCGTGGGAAGTCACGTTATCGTGGGACACGCGGCGGTACTTCACGGCGCGACCATCGAGGACAACTGCGTGATCGGCATGAATGCCGTGGTTTTAGACAATGCCGTGATAGGGCACGGCAGTGTGGTGGCGGCGGGCGCCGTAGTGCCGCAGGGTATGCAGGTGCCGCCTCATTCAATGGTGGCCGGGGTCCCGGCCAAGACTGTGAAGGAACTTCCGGCGGAGAATGAAGAGGTCTTCAAGAAGATGGCCTCCGATTACTTCGAGTTCGCGCGCCCCCACATGGGCGCACAGTCGTAGCAATTACAGCAGAGGAGGGAGTATGGAGGTACTAGACAACAAACGCAGGGTCTATGTACTGGGAGGTGGTATTTCCAAGTTTGCGGCGGAGCGCGTAGACGGAAACATGCGCGACTGGATCAACGAGTCGGTGCTTGAAGGGCTCGAGGACGCTGGTGTCGATATCCAGGACATCGAACACAGCACGACGAGTTATTTCAGCGATCACTTCGACAAGCAACTGAAGGCGGGGGCGATATTCCACGACAACATCGGGATGTGCCCCAAGCCAAACGTGCGGGTTGAGGGCGGTGGAGGAACCGGCGGTCTCGCCATCCGCAACGCGTACGCCTACATCATGTCGGGGCTGTGCGATTCGATGATCATCTTCGGCTCGGAAAACATGGGGCGTCAGGTGCCCTCGGATGTCGCGCAGCAGTTCATCGCACTCGCTTCCGACACCGACTGGGAAGTGCAGGTGGCGGGTTTCTATATCGCTTATTACGCGATAATGATGGTCAGTCATATGGAAAAATATGGCACCAGGGAAGAGCAGTTCGCAAAGGTCAGCGTGAAGAACCACCGCAATGCCTTGTACAACCCCAAAGCACACTACCCCATGGATATAACTGTGGACGATGTCATAAATTCCAAGATGATCACCTACCCCTATAAGCTACTCGACAACTGCCTGCTCTCGGACGGCGCAGCATGTCTCATCTTCGCGAGCGAGGACTGGGCGAAGAAGCATTGCCGTACATGGGGGAGCAAGCCCACCGTCGAGCTGACCGGGACGGGATGCGGCACCGACTTCATGCGCCTCGCCGACCGGCCCTTCCCCTATCCGGGGAT
>Ga0154740_134_pt4 | contig 11961 bp, 13 predicted proteins | sample Rifle2008BG16ft_FD_105748 | JGI IMG/M metagenome (GOLD analysis project Ga0154740, IMG submission 105748) | Candidatus Solincola sediminis RBG_16_55_12 | reverse complement strand
ACGTTGCAGGCGGCTGTTAACGGCGGCGTCAAAAGTTCAAGAAAGCGGTTCTTCTCGAACCTTTTTGCTAGGTGACGGCAATTGGATAATTGGATAGGGGAATTTAAAAAGGATCCCCGGCATTCCGGGATATTCCTCGATTTTGACGGCACGATAAGCGACATCGCGCCGAAGCCTGGCATTGCGCAACTTCACCCCCGCGCCGCACACATACTGCCATCACTGGCCACCCGTTATCCGCTTTGCGTTCTTTCGGGCAGGAGGGCCGCCAATGTGGCCGAGATCGTGGGCCTCCCCCATATCCATTACATAGGCGTCCATGGAATGGAGTGGCTCGAGGATGAACCCAAAATAGATCCCGAAATCCTCCCCTTCCTTCCCCGCCTGGATCGCGCGCGCCAAAAACTGCAATCGGAACTGGACGAACTCCCCGGCGTAACCGTGGAGGATAAGATGTTGACCCTCGGCCTGCATTATCGTGAGGCGCCCGAGCAGGAGGACAAGGCACTGGATCTCGCGCAGAAGCTCGCGGACACACTTGGACTCAAGGTCCGGAGAGGCCGTAAGGTGGTTGAGCTGCGGGCGCCTGTTGACGTCGACAAGGGGACCGCACTCGGCCGCCTGTCACACGCCTGGAGGTTGAAACGCGCCCTTTATGCCGGTGATGACCTCACCGACGTCGATGCCTTCCGCGGCTTGCGACGCCTGATACGAGAAGGGGGCTTCGAAGGCACAGCCATCGCGGTGCTCTCGGATGAAACGCCGATCGAACTCGAGGCGGTGGCCGACATAACCGTCCTCGGTGTGGACGGTCTCCTCGACATCCTCGCCCAACTCTAACCCCACAAACGTGTCACCTACACAAAGGTGTCAGGCACCTTTGTGTAGGTAGGTACGTTTGTTTGTATAGGGTCGCCTCTTACGGGCCAAAACCTACACAAAGGTGCCTGACACCTTTGTGTAGGTGGTATATATGCGAAGGGTTACCAGATGAGGGATTCGGCGTCCTTGGGGTTGTCTACCGAGAGGATTTCCGCCACCTTACCGCTGTGCAGGCGCACGGTGCGGTCCGATAGCTCGGCGATCGCGGAGTTATGGGTTACGAGAATGATGGTCTGGTTGTTCGAGCGATTGATGTCCTGCATCACCTTGAGGATGTTCTTCCCGGTCTCGAAGTCCAGCTCGCCCGTCGGCTCGTCACACAAAAGAATCGGGGGATCCTTACAAATGGCACGCGCTATGGCGACCCGCTGTTGCTCACCCCCCGAAAGCTGGCTGGGAAAATGATCGGCCCGGTCCGAAAGGCCGACCGCCTCCAGGGCCTCCAACGACTTCTCGCGCGTATCACTCATCACCAACTCCAGCGCGAATTCCACGTTCTCGAGCGCCGTCAAAGTCGGTATCAAGTTAAAGAATTGGAAGATAAAACCGATCTGGGTACGCCGGTAATCCGTGAGGTCTCTGGTACCCAGGCCCGAGATGTCCTGTTCGTTTACTATCAGCCTGCCATGCGAGACGGTGTCCATCCCGCCGATGAGATTAAGCAAGGTCGTCTTCCCCGACCCGCTCGGCCCCAGGATGACTATAAATTCCCCTTCCCGGATAGTGAGATCGACATCCTCCAAGGCTTTCACCTCGAGCTCCCCCATGGGATATATCTTGGAGACCTTATCGAAAAGGATCAGCTCCCTGCCGTTATCCCCGGGCTTCAAGGTTATCCTTCCACCTGGTCCATCAGCCGGATAAAAAGCTCGAGGTAGTCGCCAATGTGCCGAGTGGTCAAAAAGCGAGATCGCACTTTCTCGTGCCCCAGGTCCCCAATCCTCTGGCAGGTGGCATGACTGGAAAGTAACAAGTTCACCTTCTCCGCCGCCTCTTCGATGCTGCAGACGAGAAATCCATCCAGCCCGTCATCTATCTGCAGGCAGATGCCTCCCACCTTGCCCGCCACCACCGGCTTCCTTTTCCACATGCCCTCGGTCACGGTGAGCCCGAAGCCCTCGCGCAGCGACTTCTGCAACACCACGGTGGCCATAGCCTGAAACGCGCTCACCTCGACGTTGCCTATGCCCTGCTGATTGGAGAGAAGAAAAATATCGGGGTCGCCCTCCACATAGGCGCTCGTCTTCTGGTAGTAATGCCAGCCCTCGGGATCATCGTCGGCCATGCTCGCAAGATATATCAGTTGCACGTCCGGATGTTCCTTCTTCACCAGCCGGTAGCAATCGACCAGCCCCAGCGGATCCTTCCAGGGATCGAATCGTGAGACCTGTAGCATTATGGGTCGGTTCTCGTCCACCCCGTACCGCCTGGCTATATCAGATTGCACCCGCTTTTCCGGAATGATGTTCTTCGCGCTCAGCGGATCTATGGAAGGAGGTATGAAAGCCAGCGGTATCTTCAAAGGCGACTTAATATAATCGTCCATGGTGAAGATGGCGGCATCGTAATGCTCGATGAAAGGCTCCAAGAAATCCCAGGCCTCATCCTCGGCATATGTGGTATCGATGTGGCAGCGCCAGATCCACTTCGCCTTGCGTGCGATCGTCTCTTTCAACTCGGTGATCATGGCACAGGGCTGGGGGTCGTGCACGATGACAAAATCGTAAGCCCCGTCGAATAATTGCGCGTTCTCCCTATTGGTATCGATGTACTTGGCCTTCATTTCATCGGTGATAAGCATGTCCATACCCTGCAGCGCGTTATGCATAAACTTGGTGATGGTAAAGAAATCCTGGTCGGCTTCGATCAACCGCCACTCGGACTGCAATCCCAGGCTCCCAAACAAGGGAACCAGGCTGTATAACATTTCCGCAACGCCGCCACCATGCGCCGTGCTGTTTATATTTACGACCCTGGCCCCCTTCAACTTCGCGGCCAGTGAGTATAACCGCTCCAGCACGTCATCGCCGACGATTCCTCGATACTGTTCTATGCTTTTTTGTTGCACCGGCACTTTTGGCAGCATTAATAACCTCCTCAAGAATCACTGTCCCGATTATAATGCAGTGTAATGACTGCAAACAGACCTACTCCCTGCAAATTCGACGTTCCGTGGTGATAGTCCTCAACCCGGCCGCGTTTCTGGGAAGACTAAATGAAAGGAGCTACCGTATGACAATGGAAATCTTCCGCGAACGGCGAAGCATACGCAAATATGAGGACCGCCCGGTAGAGGATGAAAAGCTGCAAGCGGTGCTCGAAGCCGCATGCCTGGCGCCCTCCTGGGCCAACATGCAATGCTGGGCTTTCATAGTTATCAAGGACTCCGCCAAGCGCCAGGAAATATCCACTATCCTGGGCAACAATCCATCGGCCCGAGCCGTTGCCGCCGCACCCATCTTGATCGTCGCCTGTGCCGATCCGGAAAAATCAGGCAAGGCAAACGAACAGGCGTACTACATGCTGGACATCGGCATAGCCGTACAGCAGCTCTGTCTCGAAGCCTTTAACCAGGGTCTGGGAACCGTCTGGCTGGGCTGGTTCGACGAGGAAAAGGTACGCCAGGCTTTGGAAGTCCCGGACAATATAAGGATCGTCGCCATGACACCCCTCGGCTACCCGGCGCGCCATCCCGAATTCACGGGCAGGAGGCCGGTCGAGGAAAGCGTATTCAACGAGAAATGGGGCAACAGATAAATGGAACTCGAGGATATGGACATTGAGGCAATAACGCCTCGCCAGGTCCGGCAGTACTTAAAAGACAAGTTCGTGGTGGTCGCTTCCAACCGGGGCCCGGTCGAATTCCGGACCGCCGCCGACGGCAGCATCAGGCCGCACCGGGGGGCGGGTGGCGTGGTCACCGCCATGTCCACGGCGCTGGTCGCAACCGACGCTGTGTGGATCTCAACCGCCAAGACCCCCGAGGATATAGACATGGCGCGCAAAGCACCGGGCCACCGGCTAGGAATGCCGATAGACAAACCTCAGTACTGGGTGCGCTATATCGCGCCTGAAGAAGAAGACTTCGAGCAGTACTACAACGTCATCAGTAACTCCATCCTCTGGCCTCTGCAGCACTACCTTTTCGACGTGATACACAACACGATAATCGATGATTGTGTGCATAGAGCCTGGAGCAAAGGTTATCGCAAGGTGAACCAACTCTTCGCCGAGGAGATCCTGCGCGAGATCAAGGCGACCGACAAGAAGCCCCTGATCTTCCTGCAGGACTACCACCTCTACCTCTGCGCCCAGTACATCAGGCGCCGGCGGCCCGATGTCCTCATCCATCACTTCACGCACAGCCCCTGGACCCAGCCCGACTACCTGCGCTTCCTTCCCCAGGGAATCAGGAAGGAGCTGCTGCAGGGAATGCTCGCTAACGACGTCCTCGGTTTCCACACCCCGCATTATGCCAATAATTTCCTGCAATGCTGCCGGGAGGACGAGGCGGTGCGGGTGGCGGTGGACAGCAAGCGCCGCGTAGTGCGCTTCGAGGGCCGGGAGATATTCGTAAAACACTACCCCATTTCGATCGATCATGACGCTCTTCAAAAAGTGTCCCAAAGAGCCGATGTCACCCGCGACAGGGAAACGCTGCGTGCCCTGACCGGTGACCGCAAATTGCTGGTGCGCGTGGATCGCCTCGAATTATCGAAGAACGTCCTTCGCGGCCTCTCCGCTTACGAGTGCTTCTTACGGCAGCACCCGGAATGGCACAATAAGGTGATTTTCGCCAACCTGCTCTACCCCTCCCGGGAAGGCCTGCTGGAATACCGCGACTACAGGAAGCAGGTCGAGCAAAAAGCAGCGGCGCTGAACCGAGAATTCAGCACAAATGATTGGGAACCGGTCCATCTCGACATATCGGACGATTATCCGCGCTCGGTGGCGGCCCTCATGGAGTTCGACGCCCTGCTCGTAAATCCCGTGGCCGACGGCATGAACCTGGTGGCGAAGGAGGGCGCCATCCTGAATACCCGCGACGGCCTGATCATGCTCTCGATCACCGCGGGGGCTTACCAGGAAATGCGCGGTTCCGTCCTGGCTATCAACCCGCTCGATATCGAAGAGACGGCACAAGCCATATTAAAATCCCTGGAAACCAGCGGCAGGAAGCGCAAGAGGATGGCCAAGTCGGCGGTGGAAGTGGTGGAAGCAAATACTTCTTTCAAATGGTTTTTACAGCAGATGCGGGCTTTGAGAAGGGTCGAGAAGCAGCGCGAGCAAGAACAGCGGGAGCCGGCCGATATATCGGTTACGCCTCGCTACGAGAGCTTCGAATAGCGTTCCTGGTGTCGACTATTGGCACTCCGGAGCCAGCCAGGAGTTCATAATCGATACCACTATGAGCGGTCATTATAACGATGCAATCACATCCGGCCAGCATCTCCTCATCGAGTTCGACACTTTGCATGGTCTCGAAGGCCGGTATATAGGGGTCGTGATAGATGACCTCGGCCTCCATCTCCCGCAATTGTTCGATCAATTTGGCGGCCGGCGTCTCCCGGCTGTCGCCCACATCGGGTTTGTAGGCGACTCCGATTATCAAAACCCGCGAGCCCTTCAGGTGCTTTCCCCAGAGGTTCATCTCACGGCCAACGAGACCGGTCACGAAGTAGGGCATGTTCAAGTTGACCTTTCCGGCCAGCTCGATGAACTCCGTCTGGAAATCGTACTCCCGGGCCTTCCAGGCCAGGTAGAAGGGATCCACGGGTATGCAATGCCCCCCGAGTCCCGGTCCGGGCCAGAAGGTCATGAAGCCGAAGGGCTTGGTGGAAGCCGCCTTTACGACCTCCCATATGTCGATTCCCATGCGGTCGCATAACATCCACAGCTCATTAACCAGGGCTATGTTCACCCCCCGGAAGATGTTCTCGAGCACTTTGGCCGTCTCCGCCACCTCCGGCGAGCTTACTCTCACTGTTTCGTTAACGAATGTTCTATAAAAGGCTTCAGCGAGGTCACCGCAGCACTCGTTAACCCCTCCGATTAGCTTGGGTGTGTTGGAGATGTCCCATTTCTTGTTGCCTGGATCCACCCTCTCGGGCGAATAGGCGAGGTGGAAATCGAAACAGGACTTAAGCCCGCGGCCGGACAGGATGGGCTCGACAACGTCGCGGGTGGTGCCCGGATATGAGGTCGATTCGACAATCACCAGTTTGGGCTTCTCGCCCTGGCGGATGGCCGCTTCTATCTGGCAGGCGCTTTCTTCCACGTAGGAAAGATCCGGGTCACGATTTTTGGAAAGCGGCGTGGGAACGCAAGTGCAGATCACTTTGCAATCGTTCAAGTCGCTGGGATCGCCGCTCACCCTGAACTTTTCTTGAGCGATCAGTCTTTGCAAAAGCTCGGCATCGAGCCCTTCGTAAAGCGCCTCGCCCTGCATGAGGCGCATACGCTTGTCGCGCTCCTTTTCAAGGCCGATAACCTCAAAGCCCGCACTCGCCACAGCAAGTGCCAAAGGGAGTCCGACATAACCGAGGCCAATTACTCCAACCCGGGGCCGCTTGGAGATTATGTCCTCATTCAATCCCATTACGCCGTCTCAACTCCCTTTCTATTCCCACCACACAAGCGCTGCGCAGCGAGCCGTTCCACCTTCCCCCATTTTCCATTCTGTAGAATGCGATACGAAGGCGTGATGAAAAACCTCGCCGCAGGCCGCCGCCCTCAACATGATCTTCGTTGACGCTTTTGATAGACCTCTTTTTTGCCGGCATTTTGCCATCCTTTGTGGATTCGCATGGGTTTCATTTCTAGTTTTTTCGGCATTCCCGGCCCATCCTTTAAAAACTACACAAAGGTGCCAACTACACAAAGGTGCCTGACACCTTTGTGTAGGTGGCGCCTTCTTTGTATAAGGCCTATGCTAGAATTCGATAATGAAAATACTTGAGATCTGCAACCTCGACCGCTTCGCCGCCTCCCCCTATATGCTCCCCCTTTTCGAAGCTTTAGTAGATAATGGCAACGAAGTACATTTGGCCTGCACCGTTACTTCATTCGCAGAAAAACTCTCGGCCGCCGGACTTAAGATTCACGATGTGCCCGTGAGCCGCAGCATTAGTCCTTTGGAGGATCGGCTAACCTACAAACGATTGAAGGCGATCATTCGAGAGGGATCATATGACGTTGTGCATACCCATAACCCGAAGGATGGTGTACTCGGACGCATGGCCGCCTGGAAGTGCAGAGTTCCCCTCGTACTCCACACCTGCAACGGCTTCTACTTCTCCCACCGCTCATCCTGGATCAAGAAGTGGCTCGTGCTGCGGGCGGAGCGCTTCGCAGCCAAACGATGCCACCGTATTATCTTCGTAAACTCGGAGGATCTCATGCTCGCAGCCGCCAAGAAGATCGTTGGCCCCGGCAAAGCGAAGCTCATCTACAATGGGGTCGACCTCGAGCGCTTCGCAAACGGCGAAGAGCCCGGCTTGAAAAACGAATTGGGCATTCCGGATAACGCCATGGTACTCGGTTTCATCGGCGAGATAAGGAGCGAGAAAAACCTCGATGTGCTCGTGCGCGCGGCAGGGCGAATCGTTAATAAATATCCCGAGCTTCACATTATCTTCGTGGGCGATTCATCTATCGAGCCGCACGAACCGGAACGCCTGGCGAATCTGGCAACGGAGGTCGGCCTTGCCGGCCGCCTCTCCTTCACCGGCTACCGCTTCGACCCCGAGCGCTTCTACCGCATATGTAACATCTATTGCTTGCCGACCACGCGTGAGGGCTTCGGCGTAACCCTGATCGAGGCCATGGCAAGCCATACTCCCCTCATCGCCTGCAACGTGCGCGGTCCGAGAGAAATCGTCTCCGACGGCAGCGAAGGCATTCTCGTCCCCGATAACGATGCCCAAGCGCTCGCCCGGACCGTCGACTTCCTCTTCGAGAACCCGAAGGCGCGGGAGGCCTACACCAAGAAGGCCTACGAGAAAGTGGTAAAGGAATTCGACCAGAAGAACGTAATCCCGCTCCTCCTGAATGAATATAGACATAACGCCTAGATTCCCTACAAGAACATCCGAATGATGGAATCAGGATAAGACTTCTAGCAGTTTGCGGTGGATGATATGGACGTACCGACACTATCAACAAAGCGATTCGACCCCACCATTCGCATCGACATCGATCTCGGAACCTTTTTTTTCATCCGGCCTCCTTCGCGATTTCGGTTCCACTATACCCTTGAGTTTTACCGCAATAATCGCTTTGATAGCATTCGCAGGCGGCCGATTTATCAAGGCCGACCCCAACTCTGCTATCATTGAATAGAATTCAGCACATTAAACAGGGGCTAGGAAACCATAAAGAACATCTACCATGACTTGGACCGATTGGCCGGCGTCTGGAGTGAGCAGAAATACGAGGAATTCGACGAACATCTCAAGGCGCAACGGCAGATAGACGAGGGGTTATGGAAGAATCGAGGCTTTTCGCTTGCGACGAGGTCATGGGCTAATGATTATCGATAACGAAACGAAAGAAAAGAGAAAGCAACAACTCGAGGCTGAGCTTGAAAGGGCGGTTGAAGAGTTGAAGCAACTTCCTGTGCAGCAAATAATCCTTATTGGTTCGATGGCGACCGACACACCAACCGCCCTTAGCGATATAGACCTCATAGTCATTATGGAAACAGAGGACAGGTTCCTTGATCGCCTCAAGGTGGCATATGAAAAAATCAAACCGGCTGTTGCCATGGATATATTGATTTATACTCCCGAAGAATTCGAGGAGATGAGCCATACGAGGCCCTTTCTTATGCACGCCTTAAAGGAAAGCAAGGTTCTATATGCCGCTTGATGCAGAACGAGAGTATGAGCGCTGGATGAAACAAGCCGGGCAAGATCTGGATGATGCCAGATACAACACCCAGGGCGAGAGGCATAATCTGGCCTGCTTCCTTTCTCAACAAGCAGCAGAGAAGAGCCTCAAAGCATTCCTCTATTTGAATGGTGAACAGTTGGTCTGGGGCCACTCCGCCGCGGAGCTCATCGTTAATGCTTCCAAAATCAAGGCCGACTTCCTGGGCTTACGTGAAAAAGCAGCCTTCCTCGATCGCTTCTATATTCCCACCCGCTACCCGAACGGGCTTCCCGGTGGGATACCCTTCGAATCCTTTACTGGAAGTGATTCAACGGCAGCCACCGATGCCGCTCAAGAAATAATCGACTTCGTAGCCAGGCAGGCTCAATAGCCTGAGGCCGCCCGTTTGCGTCAACCGCATCTGCTCGAAAGCCTATTCGTTTTCTTATGCCCCATGGTGCATCCACCTACTCGACGAGGGCCGGGGAAAGGGTCGAACCCGTTGATGGTAGAATCGGGGATAGAACCGACGCCCGATCTCGGAATGAGAGGTGCCCCATGAGAAAGCCCGTCCTCTTGCTTGCCTTCCTGCTCGGTGCGAGCCTCGCGTGCGCCTTCGCGCTCCCCGCCGCAGCGGGAACGCAAACCGCGCAGGCCCCCGAAAAAACTTATGCCGGTTGGGCCGTCGGTGACAGTACCGACGGTTACGGCACCATCCTGCACTCAACCGACAGCGGCGCGACATGGACGAGGCAGGGAAGCGCGCAGGACATCCCCGACACCAACTTCTCCAGGGCGGCGGCCATTGACCCCCTGACTTGCTGGGTGATAGGCGGCATAAGCAATGGCTACGGCACTATCTTGCGTACCGAAGACGGCGGGCAAACCTGGATGAGGCAAGGCTCAGCTTCCGAGATCCCCGCTTCCGAATTCTTCAAGATAAGCATCGTCGACCGCAACACCGCTTGGGTGGTGGGAACCCCGGCCGCAATCCTCTTTACCGATGACGGCGGGCGTACCTGGACCTCCAAGAAAACGAGCAACATCCCGAACATCCTGCTGCAAGGGGTGTACGCCCTCGACGCGAACAACGTCTGGGTGACCGGCGATATCGATAACGGCTACGGCACCATCTTCCGCACTACAGACGGCGGGGCTACCTGGGAGAGAAAGGGCTCCCCAAGCGATGTGCCCAATTCGGCCCTTCTCGATGTGCACGCGGTCGACGAGGATACGGCCTGGATCGCCTCGCGAGGCAGCCCGGCCCCTCCTGCCACTTCGGTTCTCCACACCGACGACAACGGCCAATCCTGGATCGGGCAGGACCTGGGGACCGGCCTTCTAGACACCAACGCCATTACCACCATTGGCGACAATATAGTGTGGGTTGCAACCGACGCCGACGGCATATACCGCACCGATAATGCCAAGGATTTCGTGCGGCAAGCCGCTGCACATGGCGCCTTCAGTTATTACCTGATCGATATACAGGCCACGGACGCCAACACGGCCTGGGCAACCGGTAGGGCGAGTTACGGCGCAGGCAGCGCGGCCGGCATGATCGAGCATACAACGGATGGTAAGACCTGGGAAAAGCAGCTCGAAACGCCCTTCGGCCTCTCCGGCACCTCCTTCGCTCCCATTCCCAACTTCCACTTCGCGGAAGGGACAACCCGCCCGGGGTTCGAGCCCTACTTCTGCATTCAGAACCCGGGATCCCAAGAGGCTCAAGTAAAGATCACCTACATGATGGGAGACGGCACGACCAAGGAACAGGAGCTAGGCATTGTGGCGCACTCTCGAGCTACCATAAACGTTGCCTCATATCTAGGAAGCTCAGACGATATCGCCCACGACTTCTCGGCCACCGTCGAGACCACCAACGGGCAGGCCATCGTTGCCGAAAGACCGATGTACTTCAACTACAACGGAACCTGGACAGGGGGATCGGACGTGTTGGGAGCTACCTCTCCCTCATCCATCTTCTACTTCGCGGAGGGAACAACCCGCCCGGGCTTTGTGCCCTACTTCTGCATTCAGAATCCGGGTTCCCAGCAAGCGGAGGTAAAGATCACCTACATGATGGGAGACGGCAGCGAGAAGGAGCAGGAACTGGCGGTAGCACCCCATTCCCGGGCCACCGTAAACGTTGCCTCCTACCTCGGAAGCTCAGACGATATCGCCCACGACTTCTCGGCTGTGGTGGAGTCAACCAACGGCGAGGCCGTAGTGGCCGAGCGTCCCATGTACTTCAACTACGGAGGGGCATGGACAGGGGGATCGGACGTGTTGGGATTCCGGCCCTAGGCATGCAAAGGCGCCGGAATATTTATAGACCTTGAGACGTCCTTACCTATGAGATACCCCTGAGAGGGCGAACCAATGCAAACGATTGAGCCCTTATTTTGATTTATATATTTAACTATTATAACTATTATAAGTTATAATATTAATGCTTTGACTCTGCTTCTTCATGATGCAATAATTGAGTCATAATGATTCTATTATGCATCATGGAGGGTGATGATCATGAAGCAATTTACGCTACGGGGCCTACCCAAGGAAATAGAGAAAAGGATCATGAAAGAATCAAAAGAAAAGGGCATAAGCGTCAACCGGGCTATTGTCTCTCTGTTGGAGAAGCAGGCAACAACCGGCAAGGGCAGATCCAATAAGAATGTATATCATGACTTGGACCAACTATTTGGTATCTGGAACAAACAGGAATTCGAGCAATTCGAAAAGCACCTCGAGGCGCAACGAGAGGTTGATGAGGAGTTATGGAAACAATCCGGCTGATGCTGGATACAACAGCGATTTCCGCCTTTTTCAGAGGGCATGAGGAAATCAATCAACATGTATCCTCGGCGGATGAATTGCACGTGAATCCCATAGTCATAGGCGAACTGCTCGCCGGGTTCGGACTTGGGAAGCGCGAGCAAAAAAACCGCGAGATATTGGACGAGTTCCTCTCCTCGGCAAGGGTGCAAATTATTGAAATAGATGCTGAAACTTCCGAGAGATATGCCACTATATTTGGTCATTTGCGAAGGGGAGGCAACCCCGTACCGACCAATGATCTATGGATAGCCGCTTCAGCAATGCAATACGGCTTAAAGATGGTTACGATGGACAGACATTATCTAAATATTCCTCAGATAATAACCATATATTGTGAACCGTGAAGGCGCGGCTGCCTGAACACGA
>Ga0154740_138_pt18 | contig 12989 bp, 10 predicted proteins | sample Rifle2008BG16ft_FD_105748 | JGI IMG/M metagenome (GOLD analysis project Ga0154740, IMG submission 105748) | Candidatus Solincola sediminis RBG_16_55_12 | reverse complement strand
GGGCGACGCCGGTGATGTCTGGGTAGCGATTCCTGAGGATGTGCCGGAAGAGACGGAGGAGATAGTACAGCCGGAGCTTGAAGAGGCGGAAGAAACAGTGGAGGAAATTGCCGAGGATCTCTCGGAAGAAGGGGAAGAGGAGCCCATGGAAGAAATCGTGGAGGAGATTGCCGAGGATCTCTCGGAAGAGCCGGAAGGGGAACTCGCGAAAGAAGAGGAAGCGATCCAGGAATGACCGAGACACTGCAGTCTTTATTACTTTTATTTATCATGGATTGAAGAGTTAACGCAGGAGAAATGATGGCGGGAAAGAGAGTACATCAACTAGCCAAGGAACTTGGGGTGGCCAGCAAGGAATTGCTGGATGCCCTTAGGGCTATGGGTGAAGAAATACAGAACCCATTGTCTTCAATAAGCGAGACGACCGAAAAAGAGCTTCTAAAGAGACTGGGCAAGGCGGCCAAGGCGGCAAAGCCTAAGAAAAAGCCTGCGGCTAAGGAAGAGAAGCGGCCGGTGAAAAAAGCTGCCAAGCCGGCGCCGGCGAAGAAAGCTAAAGCCCCCGAGCCTGCAAAAGCCGAAACCCGAAAAAAAGAAGCACCGAGCTCACAGAAGGAAGCGCCGAGCTCACAGAAGGAAGCGCCGATCGTGCAAAAAGAAGCACCGGGCATGCAAAAGGCGCAACCGGTTCCGAGCAAGAAGCCGGCGCCGGAGCAACGAAGCCCCGGGGGACAGAAGCCACAAGCACAGCAGCGCGGCGGGCCGGCGAGGCCAAGACGCCCGGAGCCGATGAGGGGCAGGGCCGGTTCACGGCGGAAACCCCAACCGACACAGCCACAACCGGCGCGGAGCGAGCCGAGCACCAAGCCCATGAAGAAAAAACTGCGGATCGCACCGGGCATAACCGTTCGGGAATTCGCGCAAAGGGCCGGAAAAACGCCGTCCGAGGTAATCAATACCTTGATGGGACTGGGCGAGATGATAACCCTTAACCAGTCAATCTCCGGCGATGCTTTGCTGCTGGTTGCCGATGAATTGGGAATCGATCTCGAGCTCAAGGCCCGGCCCGGCGAGCAAGTTGTAGTGACCGAGGATCGGCCGGAAGCGCTCAAGCCGCGACCGCCGGTTGTAACGGTTATGGGCCATGTCGATCATGGCAAGACCTCGCTCCTCGATTCCATAAGAAATACAAGCGTAACCGACAAGGAGATGGGAGGCATCACCCAGCATATAGGAGCCTCGGTCGTGGAATTCGAGGGTAAGACAATAACTTTTATCGACACTCCGGGCCATGAATCCTTCACGGCATTGAGGGCCAGGGGGGCAAAGGTAACCGACATAGCGGTTCTGGTGATAGCCGCCGATGACGGAGTAATGCCTCAGACCATAGAAGCGATCGACCATGCTAAAGCCGCGGAAGTACCTATTATGGTTGCGGTAAACAAGATCGACAAACCGGATGCCAATCCGACTCGAGTGCGCCAGCAATTAACCGAATTCAACCTTGTTCCGGAGGAATGGGGTGGAGATACGATTTTTGTAGATGTCTCCGCAAAGGAGGGAACCGATGTCGCGCACCTTTTGGAAATGATCCTGCTTCTGGCCGAAGTAAACGATTATCGAGCCAATCCGGATGCGCCGGCGAGCGGCAATATCATTGAGGCGCGTATCGACAAGGGTCGCGGTCCCATAGCCACCCTCCTGATCAAGCGGGGAACTCTCAAGCGAACCGATGCATTGGTGGCGGGAAGGGCTTTCGGCAGGGTGAGAGCCCTGATAGACGCTAAGGGTCACATGATAGACGCGGCGGGACCCTCGGTTCCGGTAGAGATCCTGGGATTGAGCACTGTGCCCGAGGCCGGAGACGAGTTCACGGTCGTGGAAGACGATAAGAAAGCGCGGGCCATAGCCGAAGCGCGTACCAACCGCGAAAAGGCTGAAGTGGGCGGACAACCTTCACGCAGCATGTCTCTCGAGGACCTCTTCAGGCAGATAAGCGAAGGTGAGATACAGGAGTTCAACCTGATTATAAAGGCCGACACCCAGGGTTCCGTCGAAGCGGTCAGGGACTCGGTCGAGAAACTTAAAGTGGGCGACATCGAAGTAAAGGTGATCCACACCGGCGTTGGAGCGATCAACGAAAACGATATCATGCTGGCAAGGGCTTCCAGCGCGGTTGTGCTGGGCTTCAATGTGCGACCGGATGCCGGAGCCCAGGAAGTCGCGGCCAAGGAAAAGGTCGACGTCAGGACCTATAGGGTGATTTACCAACTTCTGGAAGACATTCAGGCAGCCCTGGAGGGGATGCTGAAGCCGGAGTACCGTGAGGTACAGATAGGCCTGCTCGATGTCAGGGAGGTTTTCCGGGTTCCGCGCCAGGGAAATATTGCGGGCAGTTTCGTACGGCAGGGCGAGATCAATAGAAATTCACGCGTGAGATTAGTGCGCGATGGAGCAATCATATATGAGGGAAAGATCTCATCGCTTCGGCGTTTCAAGGACGACGTGCGATCGGTATCAGCGGGCTATGAGTGTGGGGTGGGCCTCGAGAACTTCCAGGATATCAAAGAAGGCGACATGATAGAGGTCATAGAGCTTCAAGAGGTGCCGAGGGGCGCGGAAGCGGAAGTCTGAGGAGAGACCTTTCATGTATGTGGGCGCGCTAAGTGTCGAACTCTATATGCCGCAGTGCCGAACACTCAAGGACAAGCGACAGGTTGTAAAAAGCATCATCGAGCGTACCCGCAGCCGCTTCAATGTATCAGTGGCCGAAGTGGACCACCAGGATTTATGGCAGAGGAGCAGTCTGGGCATTGTTTCGGTGAGCAACAGCGAATATGCCGTCAGGGAAATGCTCACCAACGTGGATCGAAGCATCCGATCGTTAGGCAAGGCTGAAGTAATTGAATCGCCAATCGTAATCTTCACACCACCTTAGGCCATTGGGGTAGGTAATGATACCGGATAGAATGAAGAGGGTTAATGAAGCATGCCGCGAGGCGCTCGGTGAAATCCTGCAAGGGGAGATGAAAGATCCTCGTGTGGGGTTCGTAACAGTGACCAAAGTTGAGGTATCACCCGATCTCCATCAAGCCAAGGTCTGGGTAAGCATCCTGGGCAATGAGGAGGAGGTCGAGGAAACGCTGGCGGCGCTGGAAAAGGCCAAGGGTTTTCTACGCAGGGAATTAGGTCAGTGGGTGCGTTTGAGGTATACTCCCGAGCTGAAGATATTCTTGGACCGTGGGGCGGAAATCAGCGAAAAGGTCCAAGATATTCTTCATATTCTGGAGGAAGCAAGGATGAATACACCGCAAGAGGTTGCACAAGCATTAGCCAAAGCAGGCAGGATCGCCGCCTCATCTCATGTGAATCCGGATGGCGATAGTGTCGGCTCGCTTGTCGCGCTCACCATGGCTCTCGAAGGTATTGGTAAAAGTGTTCACTCCTGCCTGCCTGATCCGGAGAGCTATCCACCCCAATACGATTTTCTTCCCGGCCGCGACCGGCTTCTCCAGGAAGCCCGATTTCCCGATGACATGGAAGTCTTCGTGGCGCTCGATTGCAGCAATTTCGACAGGCTCGAAGCAGTGCGGCCTTATGCCGAAACCGTTCCTACGCTCATAAACGTGGACCACCATGAGGACAATCAGAAGTATGGAACTATGAACTTGGTCGACGCTCGCGCCTCTTCCACATCGGAGCTTGTTTTTAAGATTATCAAGGCGGGGGGATGGCAGATCACACCGGACATCGCGACTTGTTTGTATACCGGATTGCTCACGGATACCGGGCGTTTTCAACATCAGAATACGTCGCCGGAAACCTTCTCTATCGCTTCCGAACTGGCGGATGCCGGGGCCGATATCTTCCGGGTGGCGAGAGAGGTTTACGAGAGTGAATCGCTGGCCTACACACGCCTGCTGGGATTAGCGCTGGAACGGGCCACCTTGCTTGATGAATCCGGGTTGATCTACAGCTTCATCACCAGAGAGGACCTCGAGGAGACCGGAGCTGTTCTGGCTGAGACCGAGGACATGATAGATCACCTGCGCGCCGTGCGGGGAGCGAAGATAGTCGCCCTCTTAAAAGAGCTGAAGGACGGCCGTGTGCGCGTGAGCTTGAGAACACGCGAGGATCACCAGGTGGGTCCCATAGCCAGGTTGATGGGTGGTGGCGGGCATGCTTTGGCTGCCGGTTACACTTCGGATAAGGATATCGAAGGAAGCCTCGAGGATCTCCTGAATGCACTCGAGAATGCCCGTTAATCCCTCCGATCCTGCAAGCACCGAAGGGCTGCTTCTCGTTGACAAACCTACCGGTCCCACCTCCCATGATATTGTTGCCGCCATAAGGAAGATCCTGGGAGGAGTGAAAACGGGACATACCGGAACCTTGGATCCGCTCGCGTCCGGACTACTGGTCATCCTCGTTGGCAAAGCCACCAAGCTGGCTCCTTTCGTCATGGGCGATCCTAAAGTTTATACGGGAACCCTGATTCTGGGTTTGACTACCGATACTCTGGATATTAAGGGCAATGTCGTAGCAAAAGCAGTCTGCCGCACAGAAGGGGATCAAGCCGCCGATGCGCTTGCTTCTCTCAAGGGAAAAATGGAACAAATCCCCCCCATCTACTCGGCGGTCAAGATCAGAGGAAAGCCTTCTTACAAATATGCGCGCAGTGGAGAGGAAGTGGAACGGCTACCGCGATCGGTCAGAATATACGATTGCGAGATGACGGGCTTCAGAAAACAGGGAGAGGCAGCAGAGGTCGATTTCATGATATCCTGCTCGCCCGGCTTCTATGTTCGCGAATACGCTTCGCGGATAGGAGAAATGTTAGGCTGTGGAGGCACCCTGGCGAAGCTGAGGCGCCTGGCCTCCGGCCCTTTTCGCGTTGAGCGGGCTTTGACGATCGAGGAGTTACAGCGTTCATCATCGCAAGTATCCCCACCGCTCGATGCCCTTGAAGGATTGGCAAAGGTGACAGTCAGGGAAGAGTGGCTGGTGGCGGCGAGAAACGGCGTGCCCTTACAGGAAGCTATGGTTGAGAAGCCGGTCGAGGCGGGGTTTGTCGCCGTGATGGAGCCCGGCGGGAAGTTACTTGGAGTCCATGAAGTCGTCAGAGCTCATCCCTTCTGCTCAAAACCGCGACGAATGCTGTAGAAAGGACCATCAACGCAAGCAAGATATAATATATGGGAAGATCGATTTTACTTCCGGGAGAACTAGGCTATGGAAATAATTCCGGGGACGGATGCGATACCCGCCGATATAGGCGAGACGGTGGTCACCATCGGAATGTTCGACGGCGTACACAAAGGTCACCAGAAGATAATCCATATCGCACACGAAAAGGCGAGGGAGTGCGGGATTCGCTGCGTAGTCTTCACTTTCGATCGTCATCCTCTGGAGGTTCTCAAACCCGGAGCCCAACCTAAGCTGCTCTCTTCACCGGCGCAGAAGATGCGACTGCTCGAGGAACTGGATGTAGATATGGTACTGATGGCGCATTTCGACCGTAATTTTTCAAGCATGACGGCGGTCTGGTTCGTGGAGGATATGCTGGCCGGGAGGCTCAAAGCACGTGAAGTAGTGCTGGGTGAAAATTTCAACTTTGGCAGGGGGCGTGAGGGGAATGTGGATAACCTCACGGAGATAGGATTAAAGCACGGCATAGAAGTTGATGGGGTGCCCTTACTCAAATATAGCGGAGAGGTCGTTTCGAGCACATTGATAAGAATACTAATCGAAGATGGGCGAGTGGAGGCGGCTAATGAAAGGCTCGGCTGGGATTATTTGGTTGAGGGGGTGGTGGTTAAAGGCCACGAACGGGGAAGGGGACTGGGCTTTCCCACCGCAAATATCGAAGTTCACGACAACCGCTGCATCCCGGCGCCTGGGGTTTATTCCGGTGAAGCCCATCTCGAGCATAAAACCCTATTGGCTGTGACTTATATCGGCGACATACCGACCTTCGTGCCCGGTGGCGAGGGCAGGCAGAGGATCGAGGTCCATATCCCCGGCTGGGAGGAGGAGCTCTACGGCCATTTTCTGGGCGTATCATTTAAAAAAAGACTGCGCGGCGAGGAAGTATTTCCGGACGCGGAGGCCCTAAAAAAGCAGATAGAAGCAGACGTTCGTGATGCCCTTCAACACACCGAACCATGACCTTTGTTATGGTTGCCTTATTTTACCTGCGCTCGCGCCTATGCTATTATCAGTTTCAATAAAAGGTAGAAAGAGTGAGCATAGAAGGCGGTTGAAGACCGCCTGAACCTGGGCCTAGGCTTAGAGAAGGCCGACTCTATGCTTGGGTTCATGGGGATAAGGAGGTGAAAAGGCATGCCCCTCAGCAGTGAGGAAAAATTCCCGATTATCGAGACCTACCGTTCTCATGACAAGGATACAGGATCCGCTGAAGTCCAGATAGCAATCCTCAGCAAGCGCATCGACGATCTCACCGAGCACCTCAAAGTGCATAAGAAAGACCATCATTCGCGTCGCGGGCTGCTGAAAATGGTCGGTAGGAGGAGGAGATTACTCGACTATCTCAAGGATAAGGATATTGAAAGGTACCGTGTCTTGATCGAGAGGTTGGGGCTACGGCGTTAATTTAGTAAGGCGCCACGAGGCGCCTTTTCGGATGAATGGAGATGATAGTGAAAATGAACACGGAAACCAAGAGATACGCGGTCGATCTCTTTGGCAAGGAATTCGGATTTGAGATCGGTAAACTGGCAACCCTGGCCGACGGTGCCGTAGTCGTGTCCTGCGGAGGTACTGACCTCCTGGTGACAGCCATGGGTTCCAAGCATGAAGTAGACAGGGATTACTTTCCCTTAGTGGTCGACGTGGAAGAGCGAATGTACGCCGCAGGCAAGATACCCGGCGGGTTTTTCAGGCGGGAAGGAAGGCCTTCGGAGCGCTCAATACTGACCGCGCGGCTAATCGACCGCCCCCTTCGACCCAACTTCGCGCAGGACATGCGCATCGAAGTGCAGGTCATAGCGACCGTCCTTTCTGTCGATCAGAGCAACGCTCCTGATATATTGGCCATCAATGGTGCTTCCGCCGCCCTATGCATATCGGACATACCGTGGACGGGGCCGGTTGGAGCGGTGCGGGTCGGATTGATTCCGGAAGGATTCGTAATGAATCCCACTTTCCAGGATATGGCAAACAGCCGTCTGGATCTGGTGGTAGCGGGAGTCATGAATGAGGAAACCAACGAGGTAGACGTAATAATGGTCGAGGCGGGAGCCGAGCAGGTGCCGGAATCCGAAATGGCGGACGCCCTCGAATTCTCGCGGCAGGGCATACGCGAAATGATCAAGATCCAGCAGACGATGATACGTGAAGTGGGGAAGCCCAAGCGGCAGGTCAATCTTAAATCATACGATTTCGATGCCGTCCGCATGCGCTTTCCAGAGATGAAATCGCGTCTGGACCAGCTATTGCGCGAAATTGCCCGCAATCAGTTGGATAAGACAGAGCGGGACGAGCAAATTCGCGCCATGCTGCAAGGTTTTGTGGATACGGCGGAGAGCGAAAGCAAGGGAGAGGATTTTCAGCACGCCGTAAAGGAATATTTCGACCAGTTGGAGGGCAAAGCGCTCAGGCGCTTGATAGTGGAGGACGAATTACGCATCGATGGGCGGCGGCCGGAGGAGATCAGGCCGATTTCGTGCGAGGTAGGGCTTATCTCGCGCACACACGGATCCGGTCTCTTTGCCCGCGGGCTTACACAGGTGCTCACGCTTCTCACCCTTGGTCCCATAAGCGACGTGCAGAAAATAGACGACCTCTCCCTCGAGGAAAGCAAGCGTTACCTGCACCACTACAACTTCCCGCCTTTCTCGGTAGGGGAAACCGGTATGTTGCGGGGTCCGCGCCGGCGTGAGATAGGCCACGGTGCGCTCGCCGAGCGCGCGCTGGTTAGCATCATTCCGGATGAGAGCGAATTCCCTTATGCCATACGCCTGGTCTCGGAAGTTCTCTCTTCAAACGGATCCACTTCGATGGCATCGGTTTGCGCCTCAACGCTGGCGCTACTCGACGCCGGTGTTCCCTTGAGGGACAACAAGACGGTGGCCGGAATAGCCATGGGTTTGATAAAGGAAGAGGACAAAGTCGTAGTGCTCACCGACATTCAAGGCATCGAGGACAAATCCGGCGACATGGACTTCAAGGTCGCGGGGACAGAGGATGGCATAACCGCGTTGCAGATGGATATGAAGATCCGCGGCATCAGCGTCGAAACGCTCGAGCGGGCGTTAGATCAGGCTCGTGAGGCGAGAATGTACATTCTACGCAAGATTTACGAGACCATGGCGGAACCGCGCAAGGAACTATCGCCGTATGCACCGAGGGTCATCACCTTCACGGTGCCTGTGGACAAGATACGAGAGGTTATCGGCCCCGGCGGCAAAGTCATCCATAAGATAGTGGCCGATTACGAAGTAGAGCTGGACATCGAGGATGACGGGCGCGTCTTCATAACCGCCAAGGACTTGGATAGCGGTATGGCGGCGAGGAAGACGGTCGAGCAGATCATCCGGGAACCTAAGCCCGGTGAAGTATTCGACGGCACCGTCACCCGCACGACCAGCTTCGGTGCTTTCGTTGAGATCCTTCCGGGCAAGGAGGGCTTGGTGCATATCTCCAAGCTCGCCGACCGGCATATTCCGAGCGTGGAAGATGTCGTCAACGTGGGGGATCCCATTAAGGTAGAGGTGATGGAGATAGACAAGATGGGGCGCCTGAATCTGCGGGCCATCGACCTCAAGATACCCGAAGGGTTGCCCGAATCGGGTCCCAGGGGCGAGGGAAGGCCTTCCGATAGGGGAGGTCCCAGGCCGCCGGGCCGCTACCAGGACAACCAAGGTCGTGGTGACGGCAGGGACGGGAGGGGAGACCCCAACCGGCCACCCAGGCCAGAGCGCAAGAACTGGTAAGAGGCCGGCCCTATATGGATGAACGGCATTATCGCCTAAGCGAGAGCGCCAGCGGCATACGCATACTCACGGAAACCATGCCCGACCTCAGAAGCGTCACGTCCGGCTTCTGGGTCGGGGTGGGATCTCGCGACGAGCCCCAGGAACTAAACGGCATGAGCCATTTCATAGAACACCTCCTCTTCAAAGGAACATCAAGCAGAACAGCCAGGCGCATCGCCGAGGAATTCGATGCCATGGGCGGCGAACTCAATGCCTTCTCCGCCAAGGAATACACCTGCTATTATTCGAAGGTCCTTGATGAGAACGTCGAAGAATCCTTCACCATCATGGCGGACATGCTTACCGACTCCCTACTCCTCCCCAAGGACCTCGATTCGGAGAGAAACATAATCTTGGAAGAAATTGCCATGCATGAGGACTCCCCTGATGACATAATCCACGATCTCTTCGTGTCGGCTTTGTGGGAAGCGCATCCGCTGGGCCAGTCGGTGCTCGGCCACCAGAATGTAATAAAAACCCTGACGCGTGACGAGGTGGCGGACTATTTCGAACGCTTCTATAACCCGCGCAACCTTGTGGTTGCAGTCGCCGGAAACATCGAGCATGAGCGGGTGGTCGATCTCATAAACAGGTTCATGGAAAAGGAGGGCGCGGGCGACCGCCAGCAGCGGCACACAATGGTTCCCGAGATAAGGGCCCATACGGTGGTTTACGACAGGCCGACGGAGCAGGCGCACATCGTGCTGGGAACCAAGGGCTTACCGCGGCAAAACCCGGGCAGGTTCGCCCTTGCCGTTTTGGATAACGTGCTGGGTGGGGGGATGAGTTCCAGACTCTTTCAGAAGGTGAGGGAGGAGCGTTCCCTTGCCTATTCCATCTTTTCTTATCACTCTATGTATATAGAAACAGGGCTTTTTGCCGTCTATGCCGGCACCAGCCCTGAAAATACCTCCGCTGTTCTCGAGCTTATAAAAGAAGAATTGGATCGTATCCTGGAAAAGGGGATCAGCGAGGAGGAGCTGGAGCGGGCCAAAGGCCACATAAAAGGGAACTTGGTCCTAAGCCTGGAAGATAGTGGCAGCCGAATGACTCGATTGGGAAAGGCGGACATCTGCCAGAGTGAGATACTGAGCATGGGCCAGCTTCTTGCCAAGATAAACGCTGTGAGCAGCGAGGATGTGCGGAAACTGGCCCGGGAACTATTCGGGTCCCGCAAGCTCGTGGTAACCGCCATCGGCCCATTCGGAGATCATGAATTGCAGGGCCACCTTTTTTAAATCAAGGGGGTTGGGCAAGGTGAAGGTTGGAGTCTGCGGAGCGGCCGGACGCATGGGGAGAGAAGTCTGCAGGGCGGTAAGCGCAGAATCGGATCTTGAGCTCGTATGTGCCGTTGATGCTGTTCGCGCCGAAACCGCCCTCTCCGAACTCATTCCGGGCTTGATATCCGATTTGAGAATCAGCGCCGAACCCACTGCGCTAGCAGAGAACGGGGCTGAGGTAATAGTCGACTTCTCGATCGCGGAAGCTGCGCGGTCAAACGTGTCCTACGCCCTGAGAAAGGGCATCAATTGCATTGTCGGAACAACCGGTCTTGCCGAGCAAGATCTGAAGGATTGGGAAGAATTAGCGCGAAAGATGGGAACAGCTTGCCTGGTGGCGCCCAATTTCGCGATCGGAGCCGTCCTCATGATGCACTTCAGCCGCCAAGCCGCCCGTTATATGGACGGCTGCGAGATAATCGAACTGCACCATCAGGCGAAAATCGATGCGCCCTCCGGCACGTCGCGATTGACGGCCGACATGATTTCAGAGGCGGCTGGTCTACCGGCGGGCACAATCCCCATCCATTCCGTGCGGCTTCCCGGCCTGGTTGCTCACCAGGAAGTCATCTTCGGAAGCCAGGGCCAATCGCTTACGATTCGCCATGACTCCTTTGATCGAACCTCCTTCATGCCGGGAGTCATCCTGGCTTTGAGAAAGGTCCCCGCCATGAAAGGCCTGGTAGTCGGATTGGAAAAAATCCTCGACCTCTAACCCCTCTAGGGTGCCGTGTCTTGATTCTTGACTCAGGGATAAGGGCTTCCAGTCTTGCCTGAGTCAAGAAGAGTCAAGAATCAAGACACGGCACCCTAGAGGGTTGACACATCTCAAGACACACGAGCAAGGTTATTGATGGGGCGACGTGGAAAAAAGGGATGAATACTTAGGAGAAGCGATATGTCGGGTTCCAAATCCAAGAGCCGGAAAAAGGCGGCGAACAAGAGAGCGCCGGCGAAGCGCGCGAAAAGGGAAAGAGGCTTGCCCCGTAATATCCGGGAGATTTATGGGGTGGCAAGCATCGTTGTGGCCATTCTGCTCTTCCTGGCCTTTTTTCCTGAAACGCTTGGTCCGGTAGGAAGGGGCCTTGACTGGTTCTTCTCCTATATCTTCGGTCGCATCCGTTATCCGCTGCCGTTTGTGATCTTCGGGCTGGGAATCGCTCTGCTGTTCGGTCGCCTGGGAAACATTGCCGGTTCGGAAGACCGCCAATGGAGGCTTACCTGGGTGGAGTTGTCGGGACTTACAGTCCTCATACTAGGCCTTTGCGGCATCCTTCATCTGGGAGTGGGCGGTGCCGATGTCATGTTCGATCGAGCCAACCTTTTCACGGGAGGAGGATTGCTGGGGGCGTCAATGGCTTGGCCGCTGGTGAAGCTGCTCAGCTCGGCGGGAGCCTATGTCTTGGTAATTGGCATGATTCTTGTGGGCACGCTGCTGCTTACCGGCCTTACCGTTTCCCAGCTTCTTGAAGAGAGAGTAGAGAAAAGGCGAGAGCGTCGCATGGAGAAAAGGGAGGAGAGGCAGAAAGCGGCGGCCGTCAAAGTTAAAACAGGGGATCGAGCAGAGGACGAGGAGCGGGAAGCCCTGTTCACGGAGGCTAAAGAGGCGGAAGACTCTCATTCTCCCCCCAGACCGCCGCAAGCACCGATCGATTTACCTCCACCGCCAAAGCTGGTCGTCGAAAAAACGGGCCAGATGGCAATCGAGGTGGGTAAGCCGGAAATGGGCAAAGGATACAGGCTACCTCCTCTCGAGCTGCTTGCACGCAGCGAAAAGAGCACTATGTCGCGCAAGAGCGTCAACGAGAGTATTGCTGTTCTGGAAAAGACGCTCAGTGACTTTGGTGTTGATGCGGCGGTAACCAGGGTGACCAGGGGTCCGACGGTTACTAGGTTTGAGGTCGAGCTTTCATCGGGTGTGAAGGTGAACCGCGTGCTCAACTTGAGCGACGATATAGCCTATGCACTGGCTTCACCGGATATAAGAATAATCACGCCGATACCGGGCAAATCGGCTATAGGCATAGAGATTCCCAACCGGGAGAGGGACTTGGTAACCCTCGGCGATATCATGGAGACGCCCCCGGCACAAAAGAAGAGATCACCTTTGAGGGTGGGCTTAGGAATGGATGTCGCCGGAAATCCTGTAATTATCGATCTGCGCGAAATGCCCCATCTTCTGCTGGCGGGCGCGACCGGCACCGGCAAGAGCTGCTGTATAAATGCCATGATTGCATCGGTTCTTTTAACTGCGCCGCCCGGTGAGGTGCGCGCGGTCATGGTTGACCCTAAGTACGTCGAACTCAGCCATTTCAACGGCATCCCCCATTTGTTAACACCGGTGATAACCGATCCCAAGAAAGCATCGGGCGCGCTGGGATGGGTGGTTAGGGAAATGGAGCTAAGGTACAAGGTGCTCTCCAAAGCGGGAGTGAAGAACGTAACCGCTTATGTGCCGGCATTAAAGGAAGGGCTGGGGGCCGAGAAGGATGAGAAGGGCGACAAAATCTTCGGTCCCATGCCTTATATATTGGTGGTCATCGATGAGCTGGCCGACCTCATGATGGTCGCCCCGGCGGAAGTGGAGGATTCCATCGCGCGCATCGCACAAATGGCGCGAGCGGTAGGTATTCATCTAGTGGTCGCCACGCAGAGGCCGTCGGTCGATGTCGTGACAGGCCTTATAAAGGCAAATATGCCTTCCCGCATTGCTTTT
>Ga0154740_126_pt4 | contig 13332 bp, 15 predicted proteins | sample Rifle2008BG16ft_FD_105748 | JGI IMG/M metagenome (GOLD analysis project Ga0154740, IMG submission 105748) | Candidatus Solincola sediminis RBG_16_55_12 | reverse complement strand
AACGTGGTCATTGGCTGCGTGGGTGGAGGATCGAACTTCGGCGGGACCGTTGCGCCCTTCGTGAAGGACGTGATGGCCGGTGCCGATATTCGCCTCATTGCCGTGGAACCGACATCCTGTCCGACCCTTACCGAGGGACGCTATGAATACGATTACGGGGACATCTCGGCGAATACGCCCATGCTTCTCATGTACACCTTGGGCTACGATTTCGTACCGCCCGCCTCGCACGCGGGAGGCTTGAGGTATCACGGCGATTCCCCGATCGTAAGCATGCTGGTGAAAGAGGGGCTCTCGGAGGCGAGAGCCTATCATCAGGTTGAGGTCTTCGAGGCGGCCGTGCTCTTCGCCAAGACCGAGGGCTACCTACCGGCGCCGGAGACCGCGCATGCTATTAAGGCGGTCGTGGATGAGGCCGTGAAATGCCGTGAGAGCGGAGAGGCAAAAACCATCTTCTTCAACTTCTCGGGTCATGGCTTGCTCGACCTCTCGGCTTACGACGATTACCACAACGGCAAGCTGAACGACGTGTAGACCGACACGCAGATACAGGAACAAGGGGTCCCGCGAGGGGCCCCTTTTGCTTGCCCGTCCCCCACTACATATATAATAAGGGGCATGAAAAAGGCGGTTGCCGTACTGATTTTGGCCACCATGCTTCTGTCTCCACTGTTGCTTCCGGGATGCGGAAGTAAAGCACAGGAGGGAAGCGAGGAGCAGGTGGCAAATTATGCCATAGAGAACATTTTGGTGCCTAAGGAAAACGATACCAGCTTCATCGTGGAGTGGAGGAGGAAATCGACAGGACCTAACGATGTGTCTCCCGATGAATTGGCGCAGGCCTTCTGGAAATGGGAGGGAAGCAAGCTGGTCGAGATCAGCGCCGAGGAATATCATGCCCTTGCCGCCCAGCGCCAGGGCGGCGATCCCAAAAAGTGGGTCTACAACGAGCATTCGGTAACCGTGCAGGAATTGGATCCGGGCAAGGGCGAAGCTGTGGTCGAGATTGGCTCCTTCTATGGCCCCCTCACCGGGGCTGGGGTACAATATCTCCTGCGCCGGGAAGGCGGACAGTGGCAAAAGGTATCGGAGGAAACGGTCTGGATAACCTGAAGCAGGAACAAGGCAGATGGAAATGCAGTCTATATCCAAGACGTATAAGGCAGCAGGAAAGGGAGTGAGTTTTTAGTGAAAAGAGTCATACTTATCGGCTTCCTCGCGGCAGTGCTTATCGCATCTGTCGCCCTCTTAGCCGGTTGCGGCAGCGGCTCGAGTGGTACTGATCCCGAAAAGACGGTAGATAACGCAATGCGTGAAGCCGTCAAGGGAAATTTCCAGCTATTTGCCGATATGATACCGGAAGAATACAAGGACTACAGGCAGAGTATCGAGGAGAGTTTTCCCTATGCGAATTCAACCCTAGGGGAGATACACTACAAGACTGAAACAGTAGACGCGGACCACGTTACCGTCTCTTTCTGGGGCACCTTCACTTTGGCAAGCGGGGAAACGGAGACGGTCCCCGAGGATCAGGCGATCCCCCTGCCCCTCATAAAGCAGGGCGATCAATGGTATTTCGATTTCACGGGCATGGCTGCGCAGGCCCCCTCCGAATAAGCGCCGTTTGCTGCACGTGAGATTCCGGCGCCCCTGGCTTGCGTCCGTAATAGCCATTCTCATCCTCACCGGTTTTGCCGTTGCCGGCTGTGGGGCGCGTTCCGGTATGGATGAGCAACAGTTGGTTGTGGATAAAGCCATAAACTCGGCCATTGCGGGAGACGATCTCCAATTCTTATCTCTGGTGGCGCCTGCCTTCAGAGAGGAGGCGAGCCTCCAGATGCCCGAAGCTACGGAAGGTGAGTTGGCCGCTGTCATGGCGGCGGGATTCCTGGAAGATATTCCCTTCGCCTCCATAAAGAGCGCTAATTATGAGACGGAGGCGGATGCCGATAAGGCGGTGGTTCATCTCTGGGGAATATTCGTGGATGCGGGAGGCGAAGGGATAAGTATCGAACTTCCTGATGCTCTGCGAATCCCTCTTGTGAGGGAAGGAGGGCGCTGGTACCTTGACCTGCTGGACATCTAGGATGGAACCCCCTCCCGGCTCACCGTTTTTTTCATAATTCCGTTAATATGAATGAGAAGGATGGCGGCAGGGCGTAGCCGCTGCTGGAAGAACGAGTTGGATGGTCGCCCTCCGCGCGGGGGCGTGGATTGAAAAGAACAAACCGGCAAACGAAACAAGGGAGCGGAGACATCCATGCAGATCCAGCTTGATTACCGGACCATTCCAGAGCTCATCGCCATAGTAGGTTCGGCACTGCTCGGTATAATCGTGCTTGCCGGTCAAGGGCGCGATCGCAGGGGAAGGCTTTTCGGCTTGCTCTGCATTTCCCTTTCCGTCTGGAAGACCTTCGATTTCGCCAGCCCCGAGCTTTCAGCCGCAATGTGGGTGAATTCGATGGCATGGGCGACCGGCTCCTTGAGCATCGCCCTCTCCTTCCATTTCATCGTCGCCTATGGTTATTATGAGCGCCCGGAGCCGAAGTGGCTCTTCGCCGCCGCCTATCCGGCGGCCGCGGTCTTCATCGCCGCCGCGGCGTTCGGTTGGCTTACCGACAATATCCCCTGGCAGGTAGCCCATGCTTGCTTCTTTATGCTGGTCATTCTAACCATTCTTAGCTTGATGGCGAGAGCTTACTTGGCTGAGAGGGCCAGGCAGCAAGTCGTTGCCCTCCTGGGCACGCTTTTTTTAACCCTTACCGTGGCTATTCAGCTTATCGCCACGATTGTAGCGAGCAGGGCGATATATACTCAGGCCTATGGAATGATCGCCTTCGAAATCCTACTGGGCTACGATATCCTGGTAGACGGCTTCCTTCGCCAGCATCGGGAACACCTTCGCGCACTCGATGTCCTCGGCTTGAGACAAGAGCGGGTCGAACTGGCCGAATCCCGCTTCCGCAAATTGATGGACATGAGCTACGATCTCATTTTCACCATGGATCCTCACGCCAACATCCTGGCCATCAACACCGACGCCTCGGAAGTACTCGGCTTTCCGGTTGAGGAAATGCTGGGCAAAGGCTACTTGAGGTTCCTGAGCGAAGAGGAGCAGCGCAATGCAGCCGACGCCTTGTCAAGAGGTTTGGCGGGAGAGAAGATAAAATATTACGAGATAACACTTACCCGCCCCGATTCCCAAAAGGTTATCTTGAGCATCACCGCCACTCGGTTGTTCGAGGGCGAGGAACAGGTAGCCCTGGTGATAGCCCGAGATGTAACCGAGGCCACCGCTTTAGAGCACGAGCTGCAGGCGAGAAACGTATTGCTCGAGGAAGCCAATCGCCGCCTGCGCGAGTTGGACACCTTGAAAACGGAACTGGTTGGAATCGTGGGCCATGAGCTGCGCTCGCCGCTCACCGTCATCTACAGCTATTCACTGGCATTGAAGGACCACTGGAACAAAATGGAAGAGGATCGCAAGCTGGAATGCGTTGATCACGTCCTGCGAGAGTGCAACCGCCTGAACCACATGGTGGAGAATGTCCTGGACATGAGCCGTATAGAATCGGAGCGACTTTTTCTCAACCTCCAGCAAGGGGATCTCTTCGGTTTGCTCGCAGAAGTGGCCCGTGAGATGTCGATGGCTTCCGGTGCCCATGAAATGAAGGTCGAGACCTGTGCGACCCGCCTGCCTATGGAGGCGGATTGGGATAAGGTCAAACAGGTTGTAATCAACCTGCTTGATAATGCCTTTCACTTCAGCCCCCCGCTATCGCCGGTTTTTATTAACGGGGATGTGAATGATGGCAAAGCTGTGGTGCGGGTGAAGGATATGGGGCCGGGAATCCCGCGCGGTAACAGAGAGAGGCTTTTCGAGAAGTTCACCCAAAGCAAGATAACCGGTATGGAACGAGGGCTCGGGCTGGGCCTTTATATCGTTCGAACATTCGTGGAGGCACACGGAGGCGAGGTTTGGCTCGAGGACGAGGAGGGCCTGGGAACCGTGGTAGCCTTCTCTCTTCCGCTTCAACAGCAAGCCGTTTAAAAGCAAAGGGCTACACAAAGGTGTCAGGCACCTTTGTGTAGGGCACAATCATATCGGGGAGAAGGAGGAAGGGCATGCGTAGAAAGAAGAAAAAGGCTCTGGTGATTTATTACACCAAGACCGGGCACACGGAGACTGCGGCCGAAGCCGTTGCCAGGGGCTTGGAATCGGGGAAAGCAGAAGTCACCGTCAGGGAGCTCTTGAGCGTCGATCCCGAAGAATTGCGGGAATATTCGATAATCGCGGTAGGGAGCCCGACCAGAGGCGGAAAGCCCGCGCGTAAAGTCAAGAAATTCTTAAAGGGACTGGGTAAAAAATCTCTCAAGGGAAAACAAGCAAGTGTTTTCAGCGCCTATGCCGGCTTCCGAGGCCGCAAAACGCTGAAACGCATGCGGAAGCTGCTCAAGCGTAAGAAGGCAAAGGTGGGACCGCGGGGAGTAGCGGTAAAGGCCGGAGCCCCGCTCAGTCTCTGGAAGGGACCCGACCTCAGGGAAAAGGATATCAAGCGCCTGGAGGAACTAGGCAAGGCACTTGCCAAGAAAGCCCGCTGAATTCATTAGTAGAAGAATGGCATTGCGAGGGCTTCAGAAGCGATCCATGCGATGTCGTTTCGTTAGTAGATATCTTGTGGAATAGATTGCCGCGTCGGCGTCTCGTCACAAAGTGACTCGCTCGCACGCCTCGCACTGACACCAAGTGATAGCGACTCCCTCAAATCCTTCTGCCGTTTGCATCCCTCCGCTGCCCCTAATATTTTTCTATTAATTGTCGATAACGAGAGGGAGCCACGAATCACCACGGCTTTCAGAGATGCATGAAGAGGTTGAGGACGAGCTTGCACGGTTGACGGGCGACGCGGAAATGCCGACATCCTGATGCCCACAGAGTCGATGGCCAACGAATGGCCTGGATGCTTCGGCTGCATTCCTTCCGCGGCGTAGGGAAACAAGGGACAAGAAGTCCCGTGAGGCAAACGAAATGGCCACGATCCCAATGCGCGTAAAACAAACCGCATCTACCTTGATAATACCTACACTCCCATGCGTAAAAATGACCTCGAACAACGTACACCGCATGCCCATGCAATCGACTCTTTATCACTTGAAGGGAGGTGGCAAGGTTACCCCTATCCGACATGACGAGTCTTCACAAGGCACAACGAAGAGGAGGAGTCAAAGTGGAAAAGAGGTTTGGCTTGGTTTTCGGTTTAATCGTGGCGATGATCGTCATGATCAACTGCGGTCTGGCTTTCTCAGCGGGCACAACAAGCGCGTATCCGATTCACACCAATGTCACTACGACGTATTTCTGGGTAGGAGAAGGGGCGAGCGCGGACAATAGTTATATTTCAAACAGCCCAAGCGCCTGGGACGAGCTGTGGCAACAGCACTACGGAGGAGTGGACGATCCCAACCATAGAAATGGTTATTACCCGGCAAATTTCACGCCAAAGGAAAACCCCTTTTATTTTGCGCTGCCCTACAACGACTTCAATGCCAATGGCAAACGGAGAGCTAACGTGAGCAACGTTTACTGGTGGGGCTTTAAGAAGTGGGGGCGACTCGAATCCTGTTGTAAGAATCAGTGGATAAGAATCACCAAGGGAAGCAAGACGGTCTACGCCCAATGGGAGGATGTCGGACCTTACGGTGAGAACGATGTCGGGTATGTCTTCGGGACCAACAAGCCAAAGAGCAAAGCGAATCGCAACGCGGGGCTTGACGTATCTCCCGCCGTAAGGGACTATCTCGGTCTTTCCGACATAGATAAAGTCAGCTGGCAATTTGTTGATGCCGGTTCCGTCCCCGCCGGGCCCTGGACCGACATAATCACCACGAGCCAGATATGTTGGCTATAAGGGCGGCTCACTGAACACCTGAGTTTAATGGGTCCGAGCAGGTCGGGGCCGAACACCCTGGCCTGCTTCTTCCTACTTCTCAAGCAATCTCCTGAAGTCGCTGGCATTTTGGATGGCATACGCGTGCGGGTCGTTGTTGAAGTAGGCATAGATATCCTTGCCTTCATGCAGGACCCCCCGGGCGAAGGCCGCCCACTCCTTCAGCTCACCTCGCGAGTACTTGCCCGCCAGCTTACCGCCATGGAAGCGCATGAACGAGAAATCCGCCGTGACTGCGCGGGCTTTGGGCCCGTCGGGTGAACTCGCAACACATAAAGCGCATTTCGACGTTCTGAGAATCTCATAAATCTCCTCATTGAGCCAGGAGGGATCGCGGAATTCAAAGGCATAACGGCGGCCGGCGGGAAGGGTGTGTATGAAATCTCGCAACCTGGCCGGATTACTCCTCCAGTGTGGGGGAAGTTGGAAAAGTATGGGACCGAGCTTCTTCCCCAGCCCGGAGGAGCTTTTCATGAACCTGGAAAGCGGCTCAGCCGGATCCGTGAGCTTCTTGTTGTGGGTTATGTAACGGCTGGCCTTCACGGCGAAGAGAAAACCGTCCGGCACCCCCTCCGCCCACCCCGCGAAGACCTCGCGGCTTGGCAGGCGGTAGAAAGAATTGTTGATTTCCACCGTGTCGAAATGACCGGCGAAGAAACTCAGCCAGTCGGCTTGCTTGAGGCCGGTCGGATAGAAGATATCCTTCCAGTGGGGGTAGTGCCAGCCCGATGTTCCAACTCGCAGCTCGGCCACGTCAACCCTCCGATCATTCGTCCTTGCCTCGCTGATAGTATTATTACCTCCGAGTAGCACAGGCGAAAAGAATCGGGAATAATGGTCGCATGCGTTGCGACTTGGGACAAGGATCAGGAGGTAAACCCTTGTTGATAGAAGATGATACAGCGCGCCGGGTGATACAAGCAGCCCTATCGAGGGGCGCAGACTACGCGGATATCTTTGCCGAGCATCGGGAGGGATACAACCTGCGCCTGGAAGAGGCGAAGATCGAAGAAAACACCACCGGCAGCGAGATTGGGGCGGGCATACGGGTAATCATGGGCGAGTCGGTGGCTTATGCCTACACCAATGATTTGAGCGAGGATTCGCTTCTTGAGACCGCCCGCGTGGCGGCATCTGCTGTCAGGGGCGGAGAAAAAGCCCCCATTAATCTGGAACAGAAATGGAATATGTTACCAGTTCTCGGTGAGCACCCCATCGAGATCAATCTGGAAGACTTTGCCAGGGAGGATAAAATAGCACTCCTGCAAAAGGCGGATGAGGCGGCCAGGTCGGCCGGAAACGAGGTGGTGCAGGTGATAGCCGCCCTGGGCGACAGCCGCCAACAGATTTTCCTCGCGAATTCTTTGGACGAGATCGTTCTCGATAACAGAGTAAGGGTCCGCATGGTGGTCCAGGTGGTTGCGGCCAGGGAGGGCGAGGTACAGATCGGGTACGAAGCGCCCGGTGCGCTGGGCGGTTACGAAATGTTTAAAAGGTTCCCGCCCGAAAAACTGGGGCACGATGCGGCCGCGATGGCTATAACCATGCTTGATGCGAGACCGGCACCATCGGGACCCATGGCGGTGGTTATAGGAAACGGCACCGGCGGTGTTCTGTTCCATGAAGCCTGCGGGCATAGTCTGGAGGCGGACGCCATTCACAAACACGCTTCGGTCTTCGAAGGAAAGATCGGCCGGAAAGTCGCGAACTCGATAGTCAGTGCCTATGACGACGCGACGCTGAAGAACCGCTGGGGCTCCTTCAATTATGACGACGAGGGAGTCAGGGCGCAGAGGACGCCCCTTATCGAGGAGGGCATGCTGCACAACTTTATAAACGATCTCAAACGTTCCAAGCGAGACCAGGTGGCACCGAGCGGAAACGGGCGGCGTCAATCGTATCGCCATGTCGCAATACCGAGGATGACCAACACTTTTATCGCGGCTGGGGAGGCCAAGCCGCACGAAATAATCGCCGACACACCACTGGGAATTTATGCCAAGAAGCTCGGAGGAGGCGAGGTGAACCCCGTAACCGGGGACTTCATTTTCTCAATCGTCGAGGGTTACATGATACGGCAGGGGAAGATGGCGGAGCCCGTGAAGGGCGCCACGCTGGTCGGGAACGGCCCGCGGGTCCTGCAAGACATCGACGCCATAGCCGACGACATCGACTTCGATACCGGAATGTGCGGCAAGGATGGGCAGAGCGTGCCCGTCTGCACCGGCCAGCCGACGCTGCGAGTCCGAGAGTTAGTCGTCGGCGGCACCGCGGAGGTGGTGTAGATGGCGGCGGAATACAACCTCCAGGACCTGGCCCGGAACTGGGTGGAACGAGGCCGGTCAATGGCGGGCGCGGGCACCCAATTGGAGATCTTCATTCAGGAACACCGTGGCCTAACCGTCACCGCTTACAATGAAGAGATAGAAGGTCTGCGCTATTCACACAATCGCGGTGTGGGCATAAGGGCGATATCCGAAGGACGCCTGGGGTACGCATATTGCACCAGCCTGGACTGGAGCGACGTATCCAGGGCTATAGAGGAAGCGTCGGCCAATGCGCGATACAGCACCCCGGACGAACACAACATACTCCCCGGCTACAGCGATTACGCCCAAGCCGGCCTCGATATCTATGATGCGGAGGCGAGGGATATGCCCGTGGACCGCAAAGTGGAGATGGCCCTGCAGTTGGAGGGACTAACCTGTGCCGCCGACAGCCGCATCGCACAGGTTGAATCGGCCGTCTATGCCGACACTATCTCGACTGTGGGCATCGCTAACAGCGCCGGTGTTTCCGGCTCCTACCGCTCCTCGGATTGCTATTGTTACGTGTCTCCCATAGCTAAGCAGGGCGATGAATCGCAGTCCGGATTCTCTTTCGACCAGGGAATAAAACCATCGAACCTCGATCTTTCGAAAGTGGCGAAGGATGCGGCCGATCGCGCCGTTTGCCTTCTCGGCGCGGCGAGCACCCCTTCCGCCCGCTCGACCCTGATACTGGATACCTTCGTGGCAGCCGAATTCATCGCTATACTGGCATCCGCGCTTTCGGCTGAGGCGGTCCTCAAGGGGCGATCATTCCTGGCTGGAAAAGTGGGAGAGAAGATCGCCAATGAAATGGTGACCCTGATCGATGACGGTCTCTTGAAGGGAGGGCCTTCGACCGCTCCCTTTGATGACGAGGGCGTGCCTTCTCAGCGCAAGGAGCTCATATCGAGTGGAATCCTCAAAGGCTATATGCATGATAGCTACACTGCGGCCAGGTCCGGTACTTCGAGTACGGGAAACGCCCAGCGCGGCTCCTTCCGGGACAGGCCTCATGTTGGTCCGAGCAACATGTACCTGAAACCGGGAAGCGGCGGCCGGGAGGACATACTGCGCCGGGTTGGCGACGGCGTGCTCATTCTTCAAGTGGTGGGAGCGCATGCGGGGGCCAACCCGGTTAACGGCGAGATATCCCTTGGGGCGCTTGGATTGAAGATCGAGGGAGGCAGGCCCGTACAGCCCTTGCGGGAGATAACCCTGGCCGGAACGGCGCTGGAATTCCTGCGCGATGTTGTGGCCATTGGAGACGATTTGAACTTCATGCCCTTCGCCGGCAGCCTGGGAGCGCCGACGGTGGCGGTAGAGAATGTGATGATCGCAGGCCGCGGCTGATTCTCCTATAAGGCCAGGCCGTCCAATATGAGGGTAATAATGGTATCCTGCCACGCCTGCCTTGATTCCTCGGTGATTTCTCGCCTCTGTGACAAAGCCCAACTGGTTGCGAAAAGCATCCCGTTTATGGCCTGGGCCGCTTCGAGGGTATGGATATCCGGTTTGAGAAAACCCCGGAGTATACCCAGTTTCAGGTATGCTTCGGTAAATGACGCGAAGAGGTTGTAGGCCGCTTCTATCTTTGCGGTGATCGATGGGTCAATATTCGAGGATTCGTAGAATAAGATACGGAGAAGCCTTGGGCTCTCTTCCTGTAATTCAAAAAACCTGTTGCCGATCCTCTTCAGTTGCCCACGATAATCATCAAGTGTCTGCAGTTCTCCGGGAAGCTCCTCAATAACCACTTGCGATACCCTCTCGATCACAAGATCCGTTACCGATGAAGCTATATCCAGTTTGTTATTGAAGTAACGATATAAGGTACCATGCCCCACTTCGAGTTCCGCCGCGATGTCAGCCATGCTTGTATTATGGTAGCCCTTCTCGGCGAACACATTGAAGGCAGTCTCAACTATCTCGCGGCGTCTTATATCCGATATCTTAATCCTGGCCATCATGTCACCTAAAGGTTCCCACGGGTCAACGCCGGCCTCGTCCGCTCTCTTAAGATACGCCTGTCCGGCTATTCAACGAAAGTATAACGATCCAATACGATTGACGGGAACGCCCGAATGATATACCGTTCAGCTTAATGATACAATACTCCGTTAAATGACATGGTAATCCGTCTTAAAGGGCTGCTTCAGTTGCATCGGCAATGAAGAAAAGGTGTCTGGTCATGGCAAACAATACCAGCGCAATAAAGGCGGGCGATGCTTGGGAGCCGCCACCCGGCGAGGGGTCGATAAGCGAACATTCCTTCGAGATCTCTGATTTCATGGCCTGCAATGTTTATTGGGATTTCGGCAATTGTCCCGGCGGCGAGCGCCAGCACAAATATTTATTCGCCATAGCGGCCACGAAAGATGAATTTCACCCGAGATGTGTCAAGAAGATCATCGTATACGGGCCCAATAATCTCGAAAACGAAATCACAAATCAATTCTTCACGCAGAAATTCGAAGATGGATATATCTATGACACTCTGGGTGGCAATTATTGGTACATGAAAAATATGAGGAATGGCTTTCTAGAGCCTGGAGAATATACTATTGAGGTCGCCCTTAAGAGTGGAGAGGTCAGCACGATCTCGCGCATTCAGAATAATGGTCCGGGCGACAAGCTGCTGGAGGCCTACCTCAAGAACAAGGAGAAAATGGTGTATTATCCCACCGCTTCTCTCAATTCGGGAACGGATCTGAGCAAGGTCAAATGCAGATGGAGCGCGCTGAGGGACCTGGCGGGTGTGGATGCTTTCTATATTTTTCGACTTGCGGCCGTCGAAGCCTGGTGGACCTTCATCCAAGATGTGGTTTTCCCTAATGACATGTTCCTGAGAAAAATTGCCGATCCCCGGCTCGGCCTCAATGAGACCAGCTTCCTTATTGAGAAGGCCCTGACGCCTGATACGATTTATGCATGGTGGACCGAGATCTGCGATTCCAGCAAGATGGGTGACATCAACCTCTGCATTCTCCAACCCATGCAGACATTCAGGACACCCAGGAGTTGAGGATGAGCTTGAGGAAGTTTGATGAAAGAGTTCCATCGTTTAGGTAAAGGAGGGGCAATTGATGTCTGTTCTACTAGCCGCGGCTCCAAGTGTTCCCGTCGCTAATTTGCCGATTATTCCCATTATAATCGGTTCAGTGCTCTTTACATGGCTTTTTACGGGCTGGCTCATGTACCGCATAGGGAGAAAGCTTGGATACGAAAGGCCTTGGTATGCATGGTTGCCGTTTCTGTTTCTATACATGATGGTCGAGCTTTCAAACCGGGATAAGGATTGGTTCTGGATCATAGCGATTCTCGCCTTTATCCCCTGCGCGAATCTCATTGCCGCAATCATGTTCTTTATCGTGATCATGGATCTCTCTGAGAAGTGCGGCAAACCGAGATGGTGGGGACTTCTGTGGTTGATACCGGTGGGAGTCTGGGTAGTCATGTATATTACCGGAAGCGGTGAAGCCGCCCCGGAGGTTCCTTCCGAATTCTGATGCCTGGTGATCTTTAAACCGATAGGGCTTTGATAAAGTGGGGTAGGCTGGCGGCTATAAACGGAATTACCTATTATGATGATCCCTGGATGCAGTTCGGGTTAGAACTTGAATATGATGGAGTTGGAGCAGAAGCCTTTTTCATTCATCATGCACCCCTGCACCGGCGTGGCTATTTCATAATCGACGCCCAGGATGTCGATCCATGCGCCTACGCGATAAAGCAACCCGCATTCGTAACCGTCGCTTATCCCTAGCCGCTTCATGCCTTCATAGGCGAAACATTTATTTACCTTCCATTCCATTACGTTTTCAGAAGGAAAATAGTAGTCGAAGTCCATGAATTCGCCTTTGACGACGCTGAAGGCCCCCTTCAGTGCCTGCCTTAGAATTGCCGGCGTAGGCGTCCCGCCGATTTCGATCTCCAGGGCTTTGGTAATCCTTGGTAATTCAATTTCCGCCAGGGTTTTGATGGCGGCCTTATTGAGCCGATTGGCGGTGTAGATTCCGAATTCCTGAAGGCAATGATAGAACCAAGAGCCGTCATGGGTCATCCAACACTTGAGTAATAGCTCCTTGAGCTCGGACTGATCGAGTTTCCTCATCTTCCTTCCCGCCCATCCCTCTGCCGGCAGATCAGGCTATCGCGTCTCTCGACCAGGATTTCGCACCGTGAGTCCCCGTCTTTCAGGCAACTGAGCAGGGTCTCCTCGACACTCATCCCCATCGCCTCATACCATCCGGCGCGGAGTCCGAAACAGCCGCATTGATAATCCTTCTCGACCCCGATGCTCTTGGTCTTCGTGTAAGCGTAGCACTGGGTAATGTAAGCTTTCATTTCGCCGGATGGTAATACCCGGGTTTCGTATTCCCAATAGTCGCTGGTGGTAAAGATTACCATAGCCATCATTATCAGCAGTCTGAATTGATCATCCGTGGAGGGCTCTCGTATGCCGGCCAATGCCATCAATCTGTGCATTTCGGCCTTTCCAACGGCTCTAACCACTTCCAGGTTGGCCCGGTTTGCCGTCTCCCACCCGGTATTGATGACGAAGGCCATCATCCAATGTGAATCGCATGCCCATCGGCTCTTAGCCAGCATTTCCATCAAAGAGGATTGAGGTATTTCGGCTAATTTGTTTCGCGTCATCGCCCTCAAGGCCAGCTCTTTTTCCTGCAATTCCGGCTCCATCTGATATCAACCCCTTTCCTTTTATGATTCGCCCCTTCCATGTTATTTATATAACATAATGTTGTGATAATCAATACATAACGTTATGATCGCGTATAATTGAAAACATATTGTGATGATGCAAAACGACGGAAGGTCCTTATGATCTACGAAAAAATTGGAAAGAGAATCCAAAGAGCAAGAGAAAGTGCAGGCATTTCGCAAGGGGAGCTGGCTGCCAAGATGGGACTTACGCAGGCGGCCCTCTCCAATTATGAGCTGGGGAAGAGACGGCCCAGCTTGAGTAAGCTCGAGGATATTGCGAATTCGTTGGGCAAACCTCTCAGCTATTTCCTGGAGGAGCCCGCAGCCGTTAACGACCAAGAAGACGAACGGCT
>Ga0154740_132_pt6 | contig 13465 bp, 12 predicted proteins | sample Rifle2008BG16ft_FD_105748 | JGI IMG/M metagenome (GOLD analysis project Ga0154740, IMG submission 105748) | Candidatus Solincola sediminis RBG_16_55_12 | reverse complement strand
ACGTCCCGATATTCCTGAGCTTGCTGGCGCCCTCCGATGTCTTGCAGGCCGCCCGCCATATGGTTGATTTTCCCATCTTCAATGATGCGGAAAACGCAGTAGACGCAGCGGCCATCCTGAGGGATTACAGCCTCCGATAAAAGCCCTACAGATAGGGAATTATGTCCAGCCCCAGCGATTGAGGATCGAGTGATTGCAAAACGGCCCCTCCGACTTCGCTTATTTTTTCCTTTAGATGAATTAGATCGACAATATTGGGCTCTATTTCAGCGCCCGCCCGGTCGCGAATGAGCTTTACCTTTGGCGCCGCGAGATCGGCTTCGTTCTGTTCGTAAACGATACCCAACTCTCCCGTCGCCAGCTTCACCAGGGTTCCAACGGGAAAGAGGCCCATCATATCTATGAATACCTTTACGAGCAATGGGTCGAAGGCGGTTCCCATATCCTTCACTAATACCCTGATGGCTTGATCCGGTGTGCGCGCCTTCTGATAAGGGCGCACCGTGGTCATGGCGTCGTAAACGTCGGCGATCTCAACGATGCGTGAAAAAAGAGAAATCTTATCCTTGGCGCCTATCTGCGGGTAGCCCTTCAAGTCATAGCGCGCATGGTGTTCGTAGGCGATCAGTACGGATATCGGATGCACGCCGGGTTGGGCGAGCAGGATATCCGCGCCCTTGGCCGGGTGTTCCTGCATAATCCGCCATTCGGCTGAAGTAAGCGGACCGGTTTTGCTGAGTATCGCCTGTGGAATGGCAACTTTTCCCAGATCATGCAGCAGAGCGCCGGTCCCCAGTACCATCAGCGAATTGCGATCGAGGGGAAGCATCGATCCCAGAGCCAGAGATAAGATGAGCACGTTTATGGAATGATAGGACGTATATTCGTCATAGCTCTTGATACTGGCGAGACCGAGTACCGCCGCGCTGTTTTCCCCGACGCGGTTGACCATCGCGCCAACCACACGGTTCGCCTTGTTCACGCTGAGGCGCCTGTCGGTCATCACCTGGTCCGCCAGTTCCCTTATAACATCGACGGCATTGAAGTAATCCTCGCGGGCGGATGGCCTTAGCTTCTCCTCGGTCGCTTTTTCCTCCCAGGTTCCGGGCTCATCGATCAAGATGTTATGTATCCCGGCTTTCTGCATCAGGTTGGCCAAGCCGCCCCTTTCAGCCAACTCCTCACTCTTGGTGTTGATCAGAGAAATGAAGTCGGTGAATTCGAGGGGAGTCAAGCCGGCGATTAGATTAATGCCCCCTATTTCCTTGCTTTTCAATTCCTGAATGAGCGAGTAGAAGAGCACGCTCTCCCTGGGCAACAGCTTCTCCTCGAAGAACAGTTCGTCACCGACGATGCGCAGTGAGAAGCTGTTCTTCCACATCAGGTAATCGTCGAAGTTATTCCTGAAATCCTCCACGGCCCTTATGCACATTTCGTGATTGACTGGATATATGGACATGGTTTTTTTGGCAGCGGAGAATGATTTCAGTAGTTCCCGAACCTTCTCGAGCAAGTTCTTGGAGTGGAAGTATTGCAGTGATCCCTGCTTCCAGTCCGCCGAGCCGCCCGATTCTTCAGTATTCATCGCCGCTCCTCCAGATTCGGATATTTTTTGACCAGGCCCGCCAATGCCGCGCCGGCCGCCTCGTTTATCTCTCGCCATTCCGCCCGCCGCATCATCTTCTGCTTGCTCGAAAACCTCTTCAAGGCCTGATAGGAATCGGGGGCCATGATTTCTCCCAGGCTGGCGATAATTTCCTTCTTAAAGGCCAGGCTTTCCGCGCCCGGCTCCCTGTCCTCCAGCATTTTAACCAGCCTTCCGACCGCCTTCTCCTCGCCCAATCTTCCCAGCCAGCGAATGCAAAGCAGTCTTATACTTTCATCGGGATCCTCCAGGCCTTGGATTATCATCCGGCCGGGCTCGTACCCTCCGGTCAAGCCCAATGCCCTGACGGTTTCAGCTCGGACTTTGGGGTTGGGATGCGAAAAGGTAAGCCGCAGGTAGGGAATGGTTTCCGAGGAATGAAGTCCGGCCATGATGGTGACGATGTTCCTTACCAGATACCAGCGAGGATCGTCGAGATAGCGCCCCAGTATGTGAAGATGTTGGAGCCCGCCCTCGCCGAGAATGTCGATTATGTACTTGCGCAGGGTCATATCTTCTTCGCTTCCCAGTGCTTCTAGCAATCCCACCGTACCCCCCTCCTCCAATTGAGAGATATACGATTTAAAATCCTCGGTTATCCGGTAATCTTCAATACGCCTCTCGCAGGCAAGCTTGACCGTATCCCGGAGGATTTTCGGGCTCCCGGCTTGCTCTATCATCTGGCTCAACTCTGCACGAAATGCATCAAAGGCAGGATCATGATTTTTGAGAAGCGGCTTGATCTCCACGAGAATAACCGTTGCGTATTCCAGCTCGCCGCTTGCCAGGAATTCCCAGAAGTGGTTTTTCAGTAATTCCACCGCCCTTCCGAGGTTATCCAGGCGCAATCCCTTGTTTACCAAGTCGAGCAACATCGGGGTGGTTCCGAGCAGGCTTTCCCGATTCAGATCCATTTCCGAAATGCGTTTGATCGCCTCCATCTCTTCAACCCCATACTTGGAGCAGTATGCCGATATTTCCTCGAGGCTGGGAAGGGCCTGGGGCTCGGATGTAGCGTCTCCTCCGGTCTTTAGCGAGGCTATCAAAGCGGGAGAGACTTCACCAAGGTCGATCAGCCTGTTTCTCAAGAGGTCGAGGGCTTTATCCAATTCACTTTTCTCAAAACCGGCTTTTGACAGCATGTCCGGCGTCTCGGGAACGAGTTCAGGGGCTAGTGGGAAAAAGTGGCACAATATGTCGGATATCTCCTGGGCACTGAACTGCCGGATTATTTCTCCACAAAAAGGACCGTCGCCGATTTCTTTCAGCAATCTTCTGAACAAAAGCTGGTTGCGAAGATCGGTCCGGAAATAAAGGAGGGCTTCAGCCAGGGAGCGCATGCATTTCTCGGCCAGCTCCGGATACGCTGTGATGATCATCTCGGAGCGCTCCTTCATGAAGTCGAAGATGACATCAGCCAGTGTCGGATCATCAAGGGGTAGGCCGTCTTCACCTGGAAGTTGCATGAGAAGGCCGGCGAGTTCCATGGGGTTGAAGATGATTTCCAAGAGCGCTTCCATATCTTGAAGCCGATCATCGTTCAAACGGACGTCTGCTTCCTCGTTCAAGGGTGCAATGGTCCTTATTTGGTTTGAAACCTCTTCGGTGGGAGCTTCGTAGTCCGCAAGTTGAGCCGAGCTTTCAACGATGCTTATGCATCGCCAGCCTTTTTCCAGACTGTAATTCTCGACTCCTCCCTCGATTTCCAACTCAGCCGGATCGGATATCAGGAGATTTACAAACGATTCGACTTCAGCCTTGCTGACTCCCGCCTCCAGGGTTATCTCCTGAATATTAAGATCCCTGATGCGTGATGCAAGTTGCTTGAGGCCTTCCCTTTGCTTTCCGATATGCCAATCCTTATAAACGAGATTATCTCTTATAACCTGCACTTCTATGATGGGATTATCTACCAGGGCCTCCTCGATAATCGAGAATAGGATATGGATGGCTTCCCTGACGGCAGGATGATCGGCCGGGTAGAGCGAGCGCGATTTGCAGGCTATGGAAAGGCGAGCGAAGATGCCGACGACTGCATCCAGCTCAAAGTTTGCACCCGCCGGGGAAAGTTCGCCTGTTTGCCCGAAGTCTTCGGACCGGTCTCCTTCCATTTCAACCTCACTTTTATTCCGGAGAATAGCGGTCGCTGCCCGGCAGTATGCGGGAAGATGCAAGCAGCGCTCTGCTAATCTCCCTATCGGTCAAAAAGCATTGATATTAAAATTGTTTAATGCTTAAATCGTTATGATTTGATAGGGGGAACCTGAACGGGCATGATATATTTAGGAGGGTCATGTGGACCCTTGATTTTTTGTAGATATTTGCCCCCATCGTCTAGAGGCCTAGGATATCGCCCTTTCAAGGCGGTGACGCGGATTCGAATTCCGCTGGGGGCACCAGTTTAGTGAGATTGTCCAGGGTGACAACATCAGATAGTATGAAGCTTGAGGCGTTCAAGAGGCGCCTCTCATGCTGAAGTCGTGGAGCCGTGGTGTAGCCTGGTTAACACGCCGGCCTGTCAAGCCGGAGATCGCGGGTTCAAATCCCGTCGGCTCCGCCAAACTCAACCTCCCATTTGGGAGTCCTTGAAAGGGATTGGCGAGATAGCTCAGTCGGTAGAGCGCAGGACTGAAAATCCTGGCGTCGGCGGTTCAATTCCGCCTCTCGCCACCAGAAACAAGAGCCAGGAATGATTCCCTGGCTCTCTTCTAATGGCGAGACTAACCCTTCCTGATCATCATATTTTCGCGCTTTCTTATGGAGAGGAAGAGAAGGCCGGCCAGGAGTCCCAGGAGGCTTCCCGTGAAACTCAGGTAAGCCCCGGGGCCGACCGAGAGTCCCGATGTCGGATCGCTTTGGCTGATTGCAAAGAAGGATCCAACCAAGCTGAGCGGGCTCGAAATCAGGATAGAGAAGATGCCACCCGCCAGGCGTTCCCTCCAGAAATAGGCAATAACCACGCCGATCAGCAAGGCCAGCCCTAATATGAGCATGAAACCGGAGAAGGATGTGCTTGATGCTGAGCTTCTGCCCCAGGAAGAGCTGTCCCTCATCCATCTGAAGAAGGACGAAATTATTATTAAAAGCCCTCCCAATGATCCGGCGAAAAGGGCGATGGTTTCTTCCCTCTCCGCCTTCAGCCGATCCCGGAAGCCGCCGCCCGTCTGATATTGCGCGTACGGCGGAGGCGGAGGTGGAGGTTGCATGCCTCCGGTTGAATTAGTCCCGTTTTCGTTGAAGCCATTCATCATAGCCCTCCTGTTCGCTCCAAGATTTATATAGCCCTCTTCAGACTGATTCGACACCTCGCAGCCATTAATTAATCACTCCCTGGTGCAGGGTCTCGGGAAGAACAGCATGAGCGCTTTCGTCTTCCGAGAAAGGAGGAAAGGTGCAGGGGGCAGGTTGAAAAGACAAAGATAGCAGGTTGAAAAACTTACTATTGTCCGCTTTGCAAAGCTGAAAAATAGTCGCTATGCGGGAGGAAAAAGGGAAGCGCGCAGTTCTTCCAAAGCCTGAAAAATGGCCGGGCAGACTTCGTAATTTGCCGCCAGGTTTTCCAGCTTATCCATGGCATCAATAGCCAGCGAATGGGGATATTCCCGGCAACAATTGGGTCGCGCCTCATAATGGGAGCAGAGATCTTTTTTCAAGAAGGGGCAAGGCCGGCGATTGAAAACGACGTCACCGTCCTCATTACGCCCGACATATTTATTGCGGAAATCGGACCGCTTCATCGAAAAATGCTTGGCAAGGCGGGCAATGTCCTCGGTTTCCACGACAACATATGCTTCCTTACAGCAGGCCGCGCAGATGGTGCAATCGAAATTGGAGATCTTTTCGCGCAAGAGCTTTTTCATCCGGGAATCAAGACTCCTTGGTAATAAACCGTTTTCCTTCAGCCCCTCGCAAAAGGCCTCTATCTCGTTTTCATTCTTTACGGCCTGTTTTTTTATCTTCTTAATTTCAGTTTTCATTATTTCCTCACGTTTTCCGGAGTATTATCCCCGCGGGATATTTAATATTAACGGCAATCGCGAAAGACGGGAAGTACTAACTCCGTTTCAGAGGTGAACGATTAGGGCGGGGTGATATTGCCGGAGCCGTTGGTGAGATAACGATGGCGGTTAGAGATCAATTGCTTGAGCTCTTCCTTGCCAAGTTTTTCCATAAGGTCAAGGGGAAAGAGTTTACACTTAAGCTCGGAAAGACGTACATCCCCCGGGCATTTGGCGTAACAGCGACCATACATGTCATACCACTTACCGTTTTCCTCCAATGATTTGAGGCGCTTGGAAGTGCTGATGTAACCGGAAGGGTCCCTTTCATAAAGGACGAGCTCGCCTGCGAGAGCTATATAAGTAGGCTGATCACGCCGACCTGCCATCCAATCGTCAAAGGCAAAAAGCCTAAGGCAAAGCAAATTATTGCTAGCTTGATCATATTCCCGATCCAGGACGAATAGCCCGTCCCTGCCTGCGCTTCCCTCAACGATTACCAGTTCAACCACTTGCTCGTTGTCCATCACGCCCCCTAATGAACTGAAAACTCGTAGTCTTGTCGCCAAATTCCGGACCTAAAGAGCTATTCGATTGTCCCTCCTGTTGGATATAAAGAGGAATTACTAACCCGGACAGTAACATAAAGTTTATCATCAACTAGAAGAATGAGCAAAATATGTTCAATTAGTGGAGCTAAGTGTTTTTACCCAGAGCCTTCCCGAGATAACCAATGACCTCTTCATCTGACATGTCGTGAAAGTCCTCATAAAAGCTTGCTACTGCAAAAGGGTAGCGATCCGAGACATGCAGGCAGTGAAAATAATCCGCCAGTTCGGAGATCCGTGTCGCAGTATCACGGGGGCTTACCGGGACGGCGGCAGTGACCGTTCCTGCCCCCTTATCCCGCGCCATCTTTATGGCTGCTATCATCGTATATCCGGTTGCCAGTCCGTCGTCTGTGAGGATGACGTTCTTTCCATTGAGATTCGGGAAAGGCCTGTCATCTCGATACGCTTTTTCCCGTCTGTGTATCTCCTCGAGAACGGCGGCTGAAATCCTTGATATGGAGTTTTCCGGGAGGTAAAGACTCGCCACGATCTCATGGTTGATCACCGTGGATCCGTCGGGAGCGATCGCCCCGAAGCCCATTTCCGGACTCCCGGGCAGGGGCAATTTCCGCACAACAATAGCATCGAGCGGGGATCCCAATCGCTGGGCGAGAAAATAGCCTACAGGGATTCCTCCGCGGGGTATGCCGAGCACGATCGCATTTTCTTTGGGTGCCGGGTAGCCTTCTGTAAGCTTGCGGCCCGCTTCCTCCCGATTCAAGAAAAATTGCGGCACTACTATCCCACTCCCGGGCTGTTAACATAAAGATCGATCTTGATATCAATAGAATTCCCAATTGGCGCAGTGTTTTAATGCCGGCAGGAGGCAATCAAGGGGCGGCCGCCGCCGGCCCGCTAAAGAAGAAAACCGAGCCCCGGCCTTCACCGGATTCCACCCATACTCTCCCTCCCCAGGCGGTAACAGCCCGTTGAACAGTAGAAAGTCCTATTCCCAATCCGGCGGATCCGGTTATCGAGAAGTGCTTGAAAGGTTCGAATATCTTCTTATGCAACTCGGGGCGTATACCCGGGCCATTATCCTTTACAAAAAACAAGATCCGGTTTCTTTCCTCTATGACCCCAATCGTGATTTCCGGCTTTGCTGTCCGGCCCGCATGCTTAATCGCATTTTCAATCAGATTGAAGAAGACCTGATAGAGCTTGATTGAATCTACGGCGAGGGGGGGCATGTCGCTCGCGATTATTACCCTCACTCTCTTTTCTTCGATGGGCTCCTGCAGGCTCGCAAGGGCTTCCTGGAGAGCTTCGTTTGAATCGACCATCTCGATTTCGCTTTCTATGCGGCCTGCCCGCGCATATTGGAGAAGGGAATCGATCAGCCGGCTCATGCGCCTCGCCCCTTTGATTATACTTTCCAGGCACTCCCGCTCGGCCTCGGGCCTGCCCTTGACGTCAGCCTCGAGAGCCGCTTTGGCATAGCCTTCCATTACGGCGGCGGGTGTAACCAGGTCATGCGAAATGGTATAGGCGAAGGCTTCCAATTCCTCGTTGCGATCGTACATTTCTCTTTCCATAGCTTTCCGCTCGGTTATATCCCGCAGGTTTATGACGATGCCTCTGATTACGGGGTGCTCCGAGTAGTTACTACCGATCCCCTCCAGGCACTTGTATGAACCATTCTTGTGAAGCGCCTGAAATTCTATCCTCGGGAAGAAATTGGTGTCGCGCCCCGCCTTGCTCAAGGTCGATAAAGCATGCTCCAGGTCCTCGGGGCTTATGAAATCCAGGCAATTATTCCCGATCAATTCAGCGGGGGTATATCCTAACAATCGCTCTATGGCCGGACTCATATAGATCACTTCACCATCGGTCTTGATGATGGTAATTACATCCAAGGTGTTTTCTATTAATGCGCGGAAATACTCCTCGCTCCTTTCCAGCTTCTCTTCGATCTTCTTGCGATCCGTTACATCCCGGAAGTTGACCACGATTCCTTGCATCAAATCATCATGAAGGAGGTTATTGCCAACGGCCTCGAATGAACGCCACGAATCGTCCTTGTGCCGCGCTCTGAACTCAACGTATTCAGTAGCGCCGGGGACGGAAACACCACGGTGGAAGGCTTCAAGGACTGTGGGGAGGTCATCGGGGTGGAGCAGATCGAAGGCCGATTTGCCTATCATTTCGCTCTCTTCGTAACCCAGGACCCTTTTAATTGAAGGGCTGTTGTAAATGACATTCCCCTGCTGATCGAGTAATGCGATCAGGTCGAGCGCCTTTTCGATGAGTAACTGGAAATACTTTTGATTCTTAATCAAAGCTCTAACCCCAAAATGTGGGCCCGCGCCCATCTTCTTCAATTCTCTTTTGAGTAAAGAGGATCCGCTGAAGAAGGCCCTGGCATATCAATGATCTCCTTAAACTATCATAACAAATTCAACTCAAGAAACGGGGGAAGCGTGTGAAAATATTACTTGTTAAGGTTAGGGCGTCGCTTTTCGAATACTATACCAACGGCTACACTTTCATGCTTTCACGAACTTATCCCTTTGACGGATTGGGAAACTGTGATGGCGCAAGAGAACAAGGCTGGCTCTCTACCGGTAGAGGAATTACTGCAATTGCGCCGCCGATTGGCGGAATTGGAGGTTCTCGATTCGGCGCGCAGAGAAGTAGAGAAGGAACTACGCCTGGAGCGGGACCGCGCTCAGAAATACCTCAATATTGTTGCCGCAATCATCCTGGTTCTGGATCGGAAGGCGAAGGTGGTACTCGTAAACAAGAAAGGCTGTGAAATCCTCGGCTATGACGAGCTGGATATACTTGGCAAATCCTGGATAGATTGCTTCATCCCCGAACGCATCCGGGGCGAGGTCAGGGAGGCGTTTAGGAAGTTGTTGGATCAGGAAGGTGAGCCGCCTGATTTTTTCGAAAACGCCATCTTGAATGCTAGCGGGGAAGAAAGAACGATATCCTGGCACAATACCATTCTTAAGGACGAGCAGGGGCGCGTCGTCGGCACTCTTAGCTCGGGCGATGACGTTACCGAGCAGAGGCTGGCGCTGGAAGCGCTGGCCGAAAGCGAAGCCAAGCTGAGGAGTGTTTTTCTCGTGGCACCTATTGGCCTTGGAACGACGTCTTCCGATCGTATTTTTATTGAAGTGAACGATCGTTTCTGCGAGATGTCGGGATACCGGCGTGACGAGGTGATTGGAAAATGCGCAAGCATCTTATATGCGGATCAGGAAGAATTTAGAAGGGTCGGGATTGAAAGGAAACGCCAGCTGGCTAAGGAAGGCATAGCCAGGCTCGAGACCAAGCTTAGGCGCGCGGACGGGAAGATAATAGATGTCCTGCTAAACTTTTCCTCGCTTTCTTCGGATCCGTTGTCCAACGATATCTTCACGCTGCTTGATATAACTGATGCAAAGCGGATCCGCGAGAGACTCGAGAAGTTGAACAGTCTCTTCCTCAGCCTGGGCACTGATGTCATAGAAAACATCCAGATAATCTTGTATGGAGCAAAGGAAGTCCTGGAAGCGCCCTTCTCGGCATTTACGAAATTCGGCAGAGGGGGCGCCCGCTCTCTTTCCGTACCCGGCACAAGTCAGGGTTTCGGTGCCGAGGGGGATGCCGGGGCGCATGCCTGCTATACTTTGGTGGAGCAGAATGCCAGGGAGCCGATCACGGGAAGCGATCTCCAGGCGACGGAGTTTGTAAAGACCGATCCGATCCTCTCTAAGTATCCTTTCCAATCCTACTTATGCTATCCAGTTGTGCTCGAGGGAAGGACGATGGGATGCTTATCAATATTTGACTACAAAAACAGGGAGTTTTCGCGGGACGATATAGAAGTGGCCGGTAGGCTCGCCCAGGCACTTTCAATCGAGCAGGAGCGGCTGGATCGGGAGGAGGCGCTAAGGGATTTCATTGATATCGCCTCCCACGAGTTGCGCCACCCCATTACGATCATTAAGGGATACGCGATCAGCCTTCGGGAGCTCTGGGGCGCCATGGATTGGGCGAAGAGGGAGGAGCTGCTGGAAGCCATCGAGTTAGGGACCGACCGCCTGAATCGCCTGGCTTTAGAGCTTCTGGACGTCTCGAGAATAGTAAGGGGAAGCTTCCCGGTGAACAAGGAAGAGATCCTCCTGATTCCCCTGTTGGAATACGCTGTTTCCCGATTTATCGAAAAAGAAGTGAGCGATCGTTGCAACATGATTATCAAGCGTGAGGTAGGATCCGTGAATGCCGATCCAAACAGGCTTCTCGACCTCATCCATATTCTTGTCGACAATGCCTCGAGATATTCACCGCCCGATTCATCCATCGATGTCGTAGTCGACAGGGACGGCCGGCAAGTAACCGTTTCCGTCTTGGATCGCGGCGTCGGCGTTCCCGATGCGTATCGCGATAAGATCTTCGAGCGTTTCTTCCAACTCGAGGAGGCTATTCATCATTCAAAATCGGGTATGGGCATAGGGCTTTTTATCGCCAAGGAGATCGTCGAAGCTCATGGAGGGCGAATATGGTGTGATGGCCGTAAAGGCGGTGGCTCCGCCTTTTGCTTTAATCTTCCCCTTTGAATAGGTCCTCTCCACACCTCTCCGTAAAAGGTTCTACATGGGGGTCAGATACGTTGTGGAGGGTGGCTTGTCTTAAAGGGAAAAATGGTTTCACCGATACATAAATCGACGCCGGACTGAAGGCAAGATAAGAAAGGATTTCAGGCGGGAAAATGACCTATACCATCCTGATCGCCGACGATGCTCTTTTCACCCGCATTATGCTGCGAAACATACTCTCGCAGAATGGCTTTAACGCCGTTATCGAAGCGGAGACGGGAACAGAGGCGATATGGGCTTATGAAAGGTGGAAGCCCGATCTTGTTATCATGGATATCAATATGCCGGAGATGGATGGCATGACGGCGGTCACCAACATACTTAGCCTCGACCCGAAAGCAAAGATAGTCATATGCAGCGCCTTGGGGGAGCGCCAGCTGATGGTTGAAGCATTGGAACAGGGAGTACTCGATTTTATTACTAAACCATTTCAACCGGATAAGGTAATGGATGTAGTAAATAAAGCTCTCACCTGACCGTGGTGTTCTCTAACCCTTCCGGAAAGCCGATCTTATACGGGCTGCTTTGCGATGTGAGCCGCAAGAGAAGACCTCAGACGCATAACTGCGGCGGTATGGATCTGACTCACCCTTGACTCCGTGATGTTCAGGACTTCGCCGACCTCTTTCATATTCAGGTCCTCGAAGTAGTAAAGCGAGAGGATTATCTTCTCGCGCTCCGGCAGCTGCGTTATGGCTTCCCGAACCAGGTCTCTCATTATCTGCTTCTCGGAAATAGCATAAGGATCGATGGCGTTTACATCCTCGAGCGAATCGAGTAGGTTTAGAGGCCCATCTCCCTTGTCGTATGACGACATGAGATCATCGAGGGAAAGGACGTAAGAATTTCCTATATCAAGGAGATTTTGCCTGTATTTCTCGAGATCTAATCCGAGATACTCGGCGACTTCCTCTTCTTCCGGAAAACGGCGCAGCTGAGCGGCTAGTACTTCATGAGCATGATTTAGCTTCCGCGCTTTTTCCTGGACCGAACGGGGCAACCTTTTTTCAGAGCGTATACCGTCGATGATGGCCCCATTGATCCTTACCTTGGCATAGACCTTGAAATCGATTCCCTTGTCAAGGTTGAACCTATCTATTGCGTCGAGAAGCCCGAGGAAACCGTAGCTGACGAGATCCGAATATTCGATAGTTTGGGGCAACTTCATATGCATGCCTCTGGCCAGTCCCCTGACCATTGGCGCGTAACAGAGTATCAATGTTTCCTTGAGGTCCTCGGATCCGGTCTCCTTGTATTCCTTCCAGACAGCTTCATTATCCATCTCTTATCCCCTTTGTCTTTGTTTCTTTCTCTCAAGGTCATCGACCCCTGCGGGTGCACAACGCATAACTTAGAAGGGGGATAAAGAAGCGCCAAAAGGTTGATGCATCAGGCCCATGTTGGTGGAAAATCATGTAAAATCATGGCATTAGCAACGTTTCCGCATCCGAAGCCGAGTGGTGACCATGAACGCAAAAGAGTTCTCGATAAGATTCTATCTGCTTATTGCAGGATCGCTCTTGCTGCTGTCCGCATTCCTCTACCTGCTTCACTACGCGATTTTCAGTGACTCACATCATATTTTTATCTATCTTCTCGGCGACTTTGCTTTCCTGCCTATCGAAGTGCTCTTCGTGACTCTGATAATCGATAGGGTGTTGGAGCAGCGTGAGAAGCGATCACGCATGGAGAAGTTGAACATGGTTATCGGCACATTCTTCAGCGAGGTGGGATCGGAATTGCTGGCGCATCTTTCGAGCTTCGACCTCAACTGTAATGACATCAGAGAATGCCTGATCCTGGGACCGGAGTGGAAGCTGGAGGAGTTCGATTTGGCAAGCCAGACGGTAGCCGAGCATGATTGCATGATAGGCCAAAGTGATGATGAGCTCGATGATTTGCGGGGATTCCTCCTCTCCAGGAGGCCATTCCTGATTACCATGCTCGAGAACTCGAGCCTGCTCGAACATGAGACCTTCACCGACCTGCTATGGGCCGTTTTTCATCTGACGGAGGAGCTCAAGTACCGCACAATGCTGGAACAACTGCCGGAGATGGATCACCAACACATCTGTTCGGATATTGCCAGAGCTTATGGTTTACTGGTAAGGGAATGGCTGGCCTATATGAGGCACTTGAAGAGCGAATATCCTTATCTCTATTCCCTGGCCATGAGGACCAATCCCTTTAATCCGAAGTCTTCGCCGGTTATCGAAGACTAAGATTGAGGTCAGACCTAAACGAAGCCAAAGCGGCGTGGTGGTCCGTAAGGGGTCGATGCCTGTTAACCTTGGGGTTGAGCCTCAACATCAACAGGCTTAAGAAAGGGCTTCAAACATAAGCAATGTAGTCTCGGGCCTGTTGATGTTGAGGCTCGACCCCAAGGTTAACGCGACCCCAATCGTTGTAGGCTATGCTTTCGCTACCGGTATCACAACTTCGGTACGATAATCCGCCTCATCCTCGACCTGCCTCATACCGACCAGGTAGATCTCGCGGGCCGGGCCGAACTGTAATAACGATAGCTGCTTCGCGAATCGGTATGGGCGGGTTTCAGAAGGCCTTGCTCGGCGTAGTAACGAAAAGCCTTGACGCTAATTTTACTGAGCATTGAAAACTCACCGA
>Ga0154740_125_pt4 | contig 13504 bp, 10 predicted proteins | sample Rifle2008BG16ft_FD_105748 | JGI IMG/M metagenome (GOLD analysis project Ga0154740, IMG submission 105748) | Candidatus Solincola sediminis RBG_16_55_12 | reverse complement strand
ATGACCGGGCTGGACCCAATGAAGGTGGCCACACAGAGGACGGTCATGACCAGGGGGCTTGGACCGGGGAGCCTGGAAGAGGTCGATATCAGCGGTGAGATCCCCCTCCTCCCGCGCTTTCGCATCCCCGCCAATCTCATGCGCCTCGATCCGTGGGGAATAGGCCACAGATTAATCAGCCGGCGCCTTGCCAGGCCACAGATCAAAGTCGATAAATCCAAGTGCGTCGCCTGTGGAGCCTGCGCCGAAAGCTGTCCGGTGCGCGCAATCGAGGTAGTAAATTATCCCAGCTTCGATTACAACCAGTGCATCTCCTGCTACTGCTGCTACGAAATCTGCCCCGAGAACGCCCTGCGAGTCGGAGGATTGATGCGCCTCCTCCGCTGAGCCTCAACAGCCCTGCACCATCGTTACTGTTAAAATAGGGCCAGGAGGCGGTTGAAGGTGACTATTCTAACCGATATCTTTGATGGCAATTATCATGTCTACTCCGAATATCCCATGGTCTATTTCGAGGGTGAATCAATTACGAATCACCAGCGATACGACCGCCTTTCCCGTCTCGGAAACGGCCTCAAAGCCTTGGGCTTGCAGCCGGGCGATCTTCTCCTCATCCACATGGAGAATCTCCCGGATATTGTTAATCTGTATATAGCCTGCGCGAAGAGCGGCATTATATTCTGCCCGACCATGTTCTTGATTAGCGCGGAAGAACTGTCCTGGATCGCGGAGAATTCGGGTGCGAAATACATAGCCACCTCCCCCGAGCTGCTGCCAAAAGTGCGGCTCGCCTGCCCCCAGCTTGTCGAGGCGGGTGCGGTAATCCTGACGGGGAGCGAACCGCATCCGGGCACCTTGCTCCTCGAGGAGCTGATCGAGAATCAAGCGGAGGTTCTGGAGACTCTCCCCGACCTCGCCGATGACGACTTGGCAGCGGTTCTCTACACCTCGGGAACGACGGGAAAACCCAGGGGTGTCATGCTTACGCACAAGAATATAGGCTCCAATGTTCACTCCCTCGCCATCTCGAACCATATAACCCGGGACGAAATCGCAGTATCCGCCCTCCCCCTTTCCCATGCTTACGGCCTTACTATGTCCTTCCTCCCCTGGCTTTCCGGGCTTACCTATGTGCTCATGCGCTGGTTCGATCCCGAGGCCGTATTCGAATTTACGGAGAAATACCATGTGAGGACGATGACCGGCGTGCCGGCCATGTATATCCAGATGCTTAACCATCCACGCGCCTGGCAGTACAACTGCAAAAGTTGGAAGAGACTGCAAACCGGAGCCGCCCCCCTACCCGAAGAAGTGTTACGGGCTTTTCGCCAAAAATTCGGCGCCTTCCTTTATGAGGGATACGGGCTTACGGAAGCGTCGCCGGTGGTCTCATGCCAGAGGCCTGAACTCGAGGTAAAGCCGGGTTCCGTAGGGCCGGCCATATATGGGGTCGAGGTGAAAATCCGGGACGGCTACGAAAGGGAGTTACCGGCGGGAAGCCCCGGGGAGATAACGGTTCGCGGGCCGAACGTGATGAAAGGTTATCTCAACGACAAGGAGGACACCGACAAGGCGCTGCGTGGAGGCTGGTTGCATACCGGGGACATAGGCTACATGGATGAGGAGGGTTACATCTTTATCGTCGAGCGCAAGAAGGATTTGATTATAACGGGAGGCTTCAATCTCTACCCTTCCGAAGTTGAAATGGTGATCGAGAAACACCCCGCGGTAAAGGAAGCGGCGGTAATCGGCGGGCCGGATCCCGTAAAGGGCGAAGTAGTACACGCTTTTGTGGTTCTAGAGCGCGGGCGAGAGGTTTCCGAAACGGCCTTGATAGAATTCATAAGGGAATCGCTTGTCTATTATAAATGCCCTCAAAGCGTGACCTTTTTGGATGAATTGCCCCGGACCTTCCTCGGTAAACCTTCTCGCAGGGAGTTGAGGGACCACATCTTGCACCGGCCTTAGTATAGAGACATCCTTTTTTCTTCTTCTATACGCCGCCTCAGTTCATTCAATGCCTGCCGGCCGGGTTCCATCCGGCCCGACTCGATTTCTTTGACCATCGATACCAGGGCACTACTCACCGGAACTCTTTTCCCCGCGGCCGCCGCCCGGGAAACAATCCAGCCGCCAAGGTAATCTATCTCCGTCTTCATCCCGGCCTCGATATCCCTCAACATGGAAGGTTTTATCCGCTTCCAAACCGCGTCGTCCCAGGGAGCAACGGGCACCTCCCCGAACTCCGCGGCGGCTTCAAGGCAGAGGGAATCGATCTCGTCGATTGCGCGTATCTCCTCCGGAACTCCTCCCGTTATCGCGCAGAGCGCACTGACCGGAGCGACGGATTGCAGCCGCTTCAATATGGCTTCCGTGAGATCCTCGCTCGTTGTTGTATTGCCGGGGCAAGCAGCCGTCATGGCCGAGATGAAAGGCTCGAAGCGAAGTGCCGCTTCGGTTCGGTAGCCGAGGAGAAGGAAGGATTTCAGCTCCTCCACCTCCACTTCCCCGCCGTCCGCTTCGATTGCCGAGACCTCCGACAAGCAAGCGGCCGCCCTGTCGCCTCCTACGACCTTTGCCAGTTCTTCAATCGCGCTTCCCTCCTGAAAGGAGACGTATACTGTATCGCGGTGTACGAAAGGAGAGAGCGGCCTGAGGCCTTCAACGGTGAAGGCCGCGCTGAACGCAAGGATTATGAAATCGAACGGCTCAGCAGGCTGTGGCTTGGATTCGATGGCGACGAAGGCCTGGCCGTCAAGAGCCCCTTGCAGCCTGACACCATTGTTGGATACTTCCTCTACCCGGTCCCGCCTGTTCTCGAAAAGAACGACCTCGTGCTCCGCGGAGAGAAGGTAGGATACGATACTTCCCATCGCCCCCGCCCCTATAACCGCAACACGCATCGAACCTCCTCGGATATCTGGAAAAGCTTGCCAGTGGGGCCCATCCACTATTGCGTCGGTTGCTGCGTCTGCCCTTGGCCCAAGCCCGGATCCTCCGGTCCGACCGCCGGCCCCTCGGTAGGCGGCGGCACCGGCTTCGATGTCCAGATGAAGACCGGGGTGCCCGTATTGACGCTATCGAAGAGCTCCAATACGGCCCAGTTGGCCATCCTGATGCAACCGTGGGAGTACAATCCGGGAGTGAGATTGGCGGTGCCATGGATGAGGACGGTTCCCCCTGCCGCGCTGGTTACCAGCGCTCGCACACCCAGCGGATTGTCCGGGCCGGGGTCAATTTTAGGCGGCATGGTCTTCGACCATTCCACGTTGGGATTTATCCAGACCGGGTTGGCTTCTTTACGAATTATGTAATATTTGCCAAGCGGTGTCGGGTACTTGGGCTGGCCGGTTGCGACCGAAAATGTCTTTACCAGGCTGTCCTGGTTATACCACTTCAGGCTGTTTCCCATGATATCGACCACGATCACAGTTTTAACATCGTCACTGGATAGAGAGGGCTTTTTTATGGCGACCACGGGCTGCACCACCCGACTCTCCGAAACCAGGCCTTGTTCTACAGCCGCCAAGGTCGCATCTATATCCATTAGTATGCCGTCTTGAGAAGGGTGCATTTTCAGCATGCCGGTCTGATTGTTGAAATCCAGCGAGGCATCCTTCACCTCCCGCGCGATTTCAGCGGCGATTCCATTGAGTTCCTGAAGGATAGCATCCCGACTGGTTGAAAATTCCAGTCCGATGGTTATATCCTTCGGCCGATTGAAAGCACGGCGGTAAACGCGCTCGATGAACGAATTATTCCAACCCATGCCATAAGCCTGGTCTACCAGTTTTTCTACGTCTATCCGCAGCCCCAACTCGGAGGGTTTGAGCACCCATTGCTTGCCTCTGAATTCTATCGTGCGCGGGGTCATGAGGGGTTTTACGGCCTTCTCGGTGATTAAGGTTACGGCCTCTTCTCTGCTCATCCCCGTTATGTCCACTCCGAGCACCGTCGTGGTTGGAAACATCTCCCCGTTGTGTCGCGAATCCGCATACACGAGCACCGAGGAAGCGAGGATAAAGAATGCCAGAATCGCTGCGCCGATTATCATCAGCCAGCGTATAATCCCGTTTCGGGGCTTGAAGAAGGACTTGAATTTGCCCCAGTTGTTCAGCTCTCGTCTCGTCATACTCATTCTTTCCTTGATTTCTACACTTTCCGCTTTCGGACGCTCTTTAATAGTATTCCGTTCCTATTATTGCACGAAAAGTGAATTTACCAGCGATCTACGAATACCTGGAAGCAGCTGAGGAATGAGTACTCGGAGAGGATCCTCTGCCTCTCTTCGTGAAGCGATCGCAGGATCTGCATGTTGCGCCCGGCGCCTCTTCCCCCCTCCGCCTCTATGAGCGCTTTGAGATCCCGTTCTTTTCGCGTTAGTTCCTCGAGGCGCAAATGATAATTCCGTATATTGATTGCAATTAGCGATTCGCCGTCAAAACGGGAACGCGCTCCGCACCTGCTGCATAAGAAGTCGCCGGCATCTTCAGACGTGTTTAAAACACCATCACAAACCGGACAATACCGCTCTTCCATACGCCCTCTTCAAAAGACCTACACAAAGGTGTCAGGCACCTTTGTGTAGGTCTGCTATACAAAGGTGCCTGACACCTTTGTAGAATCCTTGGTTATTGTTCCTCGGGTTGGGGGGCGCCGCCGCCGCCGATGAGGAGGCCTATTATGAGGATCAAGGCGCCAACGATCAGCAGGGCCCAGGGGATGTAAACCTTGGCTACATTTATCTTTCCCGATTGGTCCTTTGCCTCATCCACAGTCTCCTTGACCGAGGAATCCGTCTGTTCATACGAATATTCGAATATCTTCTGTGCCTCGACAGTGCCGAGCTGCGTTTTGAGCTGTTGAAGGACTGGGTCTTGTGGGTAGTTGCCCAAGATAGAATCCAGGTGGCTGAAATTAACCATTGCCGACAAGCTCTCCGAATCCTTGTATAAGTCGACTGGACCACCGGTCTTAGGTTCCACCGAGATCTCTTGGTCCATATCCCAGAAGTAATCAACGGGCATGGGCTGTTGAATAGCCTGCAGGTCGGCCGGGCTCAGCCCCTGATTCAACAGGGCCATTACGCTGTTGACATCCACTCCCATCGCTGCCAGCGTGGGGGCCAGATCCTGTAGGGTCACCTGCTTCGGCAATCCGAGGCTCTGATTCAACACATCGATATAGGCCGGAGCCACTTTCTTGCCGGTAAACGAACCCTTGAAGTTATAGACCGTAACTCCCTCCTTCTCCTCCTCGTCCACGAACTCGGTGTTTACGGCCTCATCGATCTCGTTCTTCCATACCGAGTAGCTCTCGTCCTTTGTCGTGTCAAGGGGTAAGAAAGGATAATAACTCGGAGATCTTTCCACGACATCCTGAGGTGTCCAGGCCCATGCCCGGCTGTCGTTCTTATTCTCCAGGTTCCTGCGATCCAGGACATAGGAAAACTTATAGGTCTGAGTCTGGTTGAATGGGAGTCCGATGTTGAAAACAACCTCCTCGGAAAGGACCCCCGTTGAGGAATCGTATTCATCTTTAACAGAAGAAACAGTACGCTCAACTTGAATCTCGGGGACAATCTCCTGCCCCTCCGGCAGGCGCTGCTGGTTCAGCGGATTAATATAGAATGTCATATTGCCCTCATATTGCGTTACTGAATCCAGATCGTCGGGCAATTTCACCAGAGCGTTAACGGCTATCGCCCACCATAGAATAGCGGCCAGTATGAGAGCTATACCCAACCCTATGAGAACCTTACTGGCAACTCCCTTCATCGGAACCTCCTTTACAGGCGCTTGCTGCTATCTCCCAGGAATAATTCTATCTTATTGGAAGCTTCTCCTCGTCCCGGCGGACGAGCACCGGCTCAATCTTTGGTCCCGGGCCCATAGCCCGGCGAAACGGTTCCCCCAACCCAGGCTCCCTTGTAGCGAAAATAAATAGGCCTCTCCACGATAATATCTCCACTGCTATGAATAGAAAAGCCCATTCCCTCCTGATAGGGATTCATGTAATTGATCGAGAAGGTTGTGCGGCTGTTGGCTGTCAGCGTATGACGCTCCCACATTACCTCGTTGCTCTCCATATGGAACCTGATCTCCACATCCACCGCTTGGTTCCCGGGATTCTGAAGGCACAGCCAGTCCTCGAAACCCTCGCCCGTGTAACCCTCCGCAAAGTACCAGTGGCGGGACGGTTCGGTGACCCCTATCCCTACGTCTCCCCCCCTGCACCAATTATGGTAGTTGTAGTAGATGGGTCGCTCGGCAACTATTGGTGAATCGGAGTTGACCGCGACCGAGAGCTGTAAATTATTGCCAATCCTAGTATTCACGTCGAAGGTGAAGCGTGAAAGGGCCGGGATTTCAACCTCATGCGCTTGTGGACCGGCCCCTTGTATCTGGAAATTGAGCCGGGCCTTAGTGGAAGTTGTTGCGGGATTAAAAAGACATATGAACTCGCGGAAACCGGTCCCCGTATAACCTTCGGCGAAATACCAATCGGCTGCGGCTTGGTTGGCTCCGGTCGAAACGGACCCTCCCTTTAGACGGCCTTCGAAGTAGAAATACATCGGTCGTTCCGCGACAATCGGCTTATCCGACGTTACTCTGAGCGATACATCCTGGTCCGGGCCGACTTTCTCATTCACGAAGATCGTGCTGCGCCTCCACGGTTCAACCGTTATCTCCTCCGAAGACAGCAACCCTCCCGCTGTGAGATACTCCACCTTCACCCTCGCCGCCTGGTCCCCCGGATTCAGCATGCACAACCACTCCTCGAATCCCTGGCGCGTCGTCCCCTCCGCGAAGTACCAGTCCGCCTTGGGTTGATTGGATCCGCTGGAGACATGGCCCCCGTCCCATTGCCCCCTATAAAGGAAGTACATCGGTCTCTCCACCATGATCGGAAGCGGTGAATCGACGAGGACGCTTACATCCCTTCCCACTCCGACCTCACTTGTCACCTCTATGGAAAGCCTGCTTTCGGATTCGACGTGGTAATTCCGCTTCATCACGTCGCTCCCCTCAAAGGCATAGGTGACCGTGAAATCCACCGGCTGCGTATTGGGATTCAGTATTGTCAGCCATTCCTGAAATTCAGGCCTGGTGGTCCCTTCCGCGAAATACCAACGTTTGGCTTGATTGGCGATGATCATATCCCTGTTGATTGATGCTTGCCTGCCGCCCTGATAGGTGACCAGCGCCCTGAGATTATAGGAGCCATCCGCCAAGCCGCCTGTATCAACGCTGAAGTTATAAGGTTCCGCGGATTTTGATTGCACGAAAGTATCGTTCATGAGGAGCTGAACGTTGCTTACCGTCTCCGAGCCCAGCACTTGCAGACTGACATCTACGGCTTGGTACGAGATCACATTCTCCTGCGGCAGGATGAAACTCACACTGGAAGGCATATGGATGCCCCGCATTATTGCTGATGCCTCACGGCAAAGATATCCATCATCTCGCAGCCGTTGTTCCTCCTGAGGATTACTTAAGAATGAAGCCTCTGTCAGGATGGCCGGCATATTTGTCTTTGTTAAAACACTCACGTCGCTGCGTGGCACTATGCCACGGTTAGGCAATCCTAACTCGCCCACTAATGCAGCCTGTACGCTGTTAGCCAACTCTTTTGCCTCCTGGCTAGCATTGGTCGCAATCAATGTCTCCGTGCCATTAACGCTAGGTTGCCCCGACATGGCATTATGATGAATGGAGATAAAACGGTCTGCACCCCAATCGTTTGCCATCGTATACCTTTGGGCAATAGTAAGCGGACCATTATCAGTCCGCGTCATTAATACTTGTGCTCCCTCTGCTTCCAGCATCGCCTTTAGTTTTAAGGCAACTTGAAGATTTATGTCTTCTTCCTTAAGCCCGGTTGGCCCTTTTGCGCCTGTATCGTTATAACCATCGTGACCGGCATCGACACAGAACTTCCAACCGGAAAGGCCGCCGGCTTGGGCCGATTTGGTATTGAGGGGACCGAACAGAAATAGCGGCGCGGCAACAAGCAGAACGAGCAAAATGGCGATTGGCTTCGGTGCGATATTGTGAAGCATCCCTTTTTGACCGTCAATCATACCGGTAAAACGCCCTCCAATTATTTGCGGATTTCCTTTTCCTTCGACAAGCTATGGCCAAACCCTTGAGGCAGCGCTGACTTCAATATTAGAAACGTCGGCCGGTCGGCAATTTTACCCGCCGAGTTCGGAGAGAAAGCGGAGGGCCTCCGGTTCATCCGGCTGGATGCGCAGGACTTCGGTGAAATCCTTGATGGCGCCCGATATGTCACCCTTCTTGCGACGGCCGAAACCCCTGGCCAGATAGGCCTGGTAAAGATCGCGGTTGAGGATCAGCGCACGGTCCCAGTTGTCCACCGCTTCGCTCCAGGCGTTCAGGAGCGCGTAACAGACGCCGCGTTCGTAATAGGCCTCGGCCCAGCCGGGTCTCGCCCGGATGACCTGATTAAAATCCCGGATAGCTCGGTTATAAATGGGGTTTTCATCGTAACTCATCTTGTGCCTGAGCGCCTTGCCCCGCAACATATACGCATCAGCGAGATCGGGCTTCTGCCTTATGGCGCGACTGAGATCCCTTACGGCCGCTTCATAATAGCCGCTATCCAGAAGCAGCTTTCCCCGCCGAAATAAATTGCCTTCGTTATGTTGATCCTCCTGCAGCGATTGATTGAGTTCCAACAGAAGGCGATCGTCTTCTTCGTCGCCGGGCTCCTCGATCGCCTCGCCTTCCAGCAGCCCTGTTAAAATCCCCAGGACCCGCTTTGAACGTATCATGCCTAAATGAGTGCAGAACCAACCCAACTTCAGATTGAGCGCGCCTTCCAGTCTGGCGCTCGTCCAGGGGATGACGCTCAGGTCATAGGGTGAGTAGACGGAGACGTATGAAGGCTGGGTCTCATCGAGGATTAAGTAGTCGTGTGATTCGTTTAATTCGTCCAGAAATGAGGTCCACGGCAGCATCTGCCTGCCGGCTTTGAAGAGGAAATATGGCAGGCGAGTGTAAGAACCCTTGTTGGCGGTCCCCAGCATTATCAGACGACCCAGATAATCACTAGCGCCCATCTCCTCCACCGTGCACCTCGCGACCAGACCCCCCAACCCCATCCCGATGACCGAGAGACGCCGCACACCGAGCAGTACTCGTACCTCTTCCATTTTCTGAAGGAGGATTTTGCCGCCTTTTTTGATATCACCAGCCGCGAAGTTAGGAAGCCGGACGGTGTATAGCTCGAAATCAAGATTTCTCAATCGCCGCCTTATTGTGGCGGAGAGGATATTGAAACCGAAGAAGCCCGAGACATAGAGAATGGGGACGCGCTCGCGTCTGGAATACGAAATATGTTCCGGAAATATTTCAGTGCGCGCCGGTTTTGCTTCCCTGCGACTTATGACTGCTTCCCGCAATTCCCCCGTCCTTGCAGCATGTGAGACGATGATCTTTCAAGCTGAGTATAGACTTTCGCGTGGCGCCATGTCTTCATCGCTCATCCCTGAAGCCCCTGAGGCGCAGGGAGTTGGAAACCACTGAAACGGAACTGAACGCCATGGCAGCTGCGGCATAGATGGGATTCAGCAGCACCGCCCAGATCGGATACAGGACACCCGCAGCTATCGGGATTCCTATGACGTTATATACGAACGCCCAGAACAGATTCTGTTTGATGGTGCGCAGGGTCTTGCGGGAGAGGCGTATGGCGGTTGCTACTCTTGTTAGATCCTCCGAGATGAGAGTTATATCGGATGCTTCGAGTGCGACATCCGTGCCCGTCCCTATGGCAATACCTATGTCCGCCCGGGCGAGCGCGGGCGCATCATTTATGCCGTCCCCTACCATGGCGACGACTTTGCCTTGAGCCTGCAGCCTGGCTACTTCGACCGCTTTATCCGCCGGCAGAACCTCCGCAAAGACCGTGTCCATCCCTATTTGCCGCGCAATGGCCTCAGCTGTCGACCGGCGGTCTCCGCTTATCATTGCCACTTCTATTCCCATTTGCTTGAGTTCGCTCACCGCTTCCACCGCCATCGGCTTCACGGTATCCGCCACGGCAAGCAGGCCAAGCAATTCGCCCCCATAAAGTACATATATTACTGTCTTCCCTTGCCGGGACAGCTCCTCCGCTCTTGACTCGACGGCGGAAATATCCACACCGTCCTCCTCGATCAGGGCGGCATTTCCTAGTTTGAGCTCCTTGCCGTCAAGACTCGCCACCACCCCCTTGCCTGGAAGAGCCCGGAAGTCCTGCACTTGACGCAGCGCGATCCCTTCCGCCTCCGCCGCCTGGAGGATGCTCTCCGCGAGGGGATGCTCGCTCCCGCTCTCTATCGATGCCGCCGGCATGAGAACATCCTTACGCTCTTTACCATTTAATGGTAGGACGTCGGTCACAACCGGTTTGCCCCAGGTTAGCGTCCCTGTCTTATCGAATATGACGACGTCCAATTTTCCCGCCCGTTCCAGCACCTCCCCGCCTTTTATCAATATGCCGAGCTCCGCGCCTTTGCCCGTGCCAACCATGATCGCGGTCGGTGTTGCGAGGCCCAAGGCGCAGGGGCATGCGATTACCAGAACGGCTACCATGTTGAGCAAGGCGAAGTTGAAAGCGGGGGCGGGTCCCGCCAGCAACCAGCCGAGAAAAGTCACCGCGGCGATCGCCATTACGACGGGGACAAAAACAGAAGCCACCTTATCCGCGAGCCGCTGGATCGGAGCCTTACTCCCCTGCGCCTCCTCCACCAGCCTCACGATCTGAGCAAGCACGGTGTCTTCCCCGATTCTGGTTACCTCGAGAATGAAGCCTCCGGTGCCGTTTATCGTCGCGCCCGTTACCTCATCGCCCGGCCCCTTCTCGACCGGGATGCTCTCCCCGGTGAGCATTGATTCATCCACGGAGCTGCGTCCCTCCTTCAAGATGCCGTCAAGCGGGATTTTCTCCCCGGGCCGCACCCTGACAAGATCGCCGAGCCGCACTTCTTCGATGGGCACCTCGAGCTCCTTACCCTCCCTTAAAACTCGCGCCGTTCGCGCCTGCAGGTCGAGAAGCCTGCGGATCGCCTCCGATGTCCGCCCCTTGGCTCGCGCCTCAAGATATTTTCCGAGTAGGATCAGGGCGATGATTGTGGCCGATGCGTCATAATAAACGGCGAGCTTGAGTCCGGTTGTCGTTACAAATCCCGGAAAGAACGTCGCAACCACGCTGTATGCGTATGCGGCGGTGGTCCCCACCGCGATAAGCGTATTCATATCCGTGGTGCCGTGCCTCGCCGACTTATAGGCACCCCGATAGAAATTGAAGCCGGCGCCGAACTGAACCGGGGTCGCAAGAATGAAGAGTATTGTAAAAAGGGTACGCTCGGACAGGCTCTTTATTCCGGGGATGTGCATACCCAGCATTGAAAGGCCTGCGATAACCACGGCCGAGGAAGCGCTGTAAATTAGCCAGCGCCGCAACCGATTCAATTCACGCTCCCGACGCCGGCGTTCGATATCCCTTGCTTCCTCGCCCTCGGCCGGCTGGAAGAGCTTGTAGCCGGCTGCCTCCACCGCTATGGCCATCTCGATAAAACTTACCTGTTCCGGGCTGTAGGTCACCGTTACCCTCTCGGTGGCCAAGTTCACCTCAACAGCGGTCACTCCATCCAGATCGGCGAGTGCTTTTTCCACTCGCATCACACATGAAGCACAGGTCATACCTTCAACCTCGTAAGTGGCCTTGGACAGCCGCGCTTCGTATCCCAGATCCTCGATGGTGCTTACCATTTCGGCGACAGCCGTTTCCCCCTTCTTGTAATCAACTGAAGCCTTTTCGGAGGCGAAGTTGACTGAAGCCGTCGTCACTCCGGGAATGGCACTCAAGGCCTTTTCGACCTTGGCCGCACAAGTGGCACAGCTCATGCCTCCAAGGTTTATGACCACTCTCTTGGTAGTCTCGCCGTTCTTCACATCCTTGTCGTCCAACAGCTCTCCTCTCTTCCGAATTCGTTTCTTCTATTATTTCATTTAATCATGGTCTCAATCCTGCACCCCTGCCATGAACCGCCTCGCAAAGTGTATTTCACGCCGGCCTACGGGTAAGATTCACTTATGGGTGAAGAGATGGAGATGAAGGGGCGCAGCCCCTTCGATAGATCCCGAGTGCGGAGGGGTATTATCATCGCGGTCGCTCTCTCCGCAAGCACGCTGATGATCATATCGCTCCTCTCCATCAACCGCGATACCTTCACCGCCATCCAAAACGTCTCGCCTTTCTTCTTCGTCCTTGCCGCCGTTTGCTCACTTGGAAGGTGGCTCTGGTCGGTATTGCGAACCCGGATCCTTGTTGCCTCGACCGGTAAAAGGATTTCTTTTGTAGACCTCGCCAAGATTGCATTTTCGGGTTACTTCACCGGCATAATCACCCCTTTGCGAGCCGGGGGGGTAACAGGTGAGGCCTTTTTCCTTTATGAGTACGGGCTGGAGGCCGGCGAATCGGTTGCGGTGATCGGCTTCTCAGCCGTCGTCTCCACCATCTTACTCATATTGACCTTTCCGGTGGCGATAGCCCTGGGTGGAAGATATATGAATCTGTCTTTCACGATTCGCGGCATCCTGCTCACTGCCTTGGCCTTCGGCCTTGCATTCCTCTTCTCGGTCTTACTGGCTTTGCTCCGCCCTCAACTCGAGATAGACGCGAAGCTCCTCAAACATTCCCCGAATTTCTTGAAGCGGCGGGAAGGTTATGTCCACTTCTTGAAGAGACTTGCCGCCGAAACGCAGACATTCGCCGAATCGGTTCGGGAGATAATGAGGCTGGGGCACAGGAAACTCATGCTAGTGGTTCTCTTCAGTGTCCTGTTCTGGTTGTTCGGTTTTCTCGCCGTGCCAATGGCCCTGGTGGGTCTCGGCTATTCTTCCTATTTTTGGAAAGCGATTCTTGCTCAAATGATAGTACAGGTTCTTTTGCCTTTTATCCCCACCCCGGGCGGAAGCGGGGTCGGAGAAGTCGGCTTTCTCTACGTCTACTCAAGCATACTGCCCGGCAATGGAATCGCAGGTTTGTTGACCCTTATCTGGAGGTTCCTGGATTTTTATCTCGGTCTCTTAGTCGGCGGCATATCCTTTATGATAGTCATGCGAGACCTGACCAGGCATCCGCGTCATGAACGACTTGAAGAATCGGATCGAAAGGAAGAACCGACAGACAATACCGAAGACAGAGAGCAGCGGGAACAGACCGCGACCGAAGAGGTCTCGAGCCTGCTGCCATAAGGAGGACATGGTATGTTCGGCACTTCTCAATTAACAACTATCATCGGCGAGAGAATCAACCCGACCGGCAGGCCGCAATTAGCCGATGAACTGCGCCGCGGCATTATCGATAAAGCGCTTGCTGATGCCCGGGCACAGGCGGAGGCGGGAGCCGATTACATAGATGTAAATGTTGGCGCTCCCGGAATCGATGAAACGAAGCTGCTCCCCTTGCTGGTAAAAGCGGTGGCAGCCGA
>Ga0154740_104_pt1 | contig 13518 bp, 16 predicted proteins | sample Rifle2008BG16ft_FD_105748 | JGI IMG/M metagenome (GOLD analysis project Ga0154740, IMG submission 105748) | Candidatus Solincola sediminis RBG_16_55_12 | reverse complement strand
GAAGGCTGCACCGCCGGCGGTTTCGAGACCTGGGTGCTGGTGCAGAATCCGGGCGAGGAAGCGGTGGACACTGATCTCACCTTTCAAACCGATAAGGGCGAAGTTCCGGGACCACACGAAACGCTGGCCGCGAAGAGCCGGCGCTCCTACAGGGTGAATGATTACGTGGCGACCTATGATGTCTCCACCAAGGTTACATCAAGCGGAGCGGGCGTAATCTGCGAACGGGCCGAATACGGCAACAACCGCGAATGGGGACAGATTCCATCGGTGCCACCCAACCCTCCACCACCTGGTATCTGGCCGAAGGCTGCACCGCCGGCGGTTTCGAGACCTGGGTGCTGGTGCAGAATCCGGGCTCTTCCAGCGCCTCCATCAATCTTATCTTGCAGACTGCGTCAGGAGAACATCAAGGGCCCTACATCACACTGGCATCTTCGCAGAGGATCTCAATAAACCTGGGCAGTTTGATTAACACATCCGACGTCTCGACCATTGTCACTTCCGACCAACCCGTGGTCGTGGAAAGGGCCGTCTACTGGAACAACCGCGCCGGCGGCTCCGACTCCATCGCCTACACCCCTTAGCAATGGGGACAGGTACGTTTGTTAAGGGTTAACAAACGTACCTGTCCCCATTGCTAAGGGGTGCTTATAATTAGGGGCGAGGTGGCGTATTGAAAGATAAATACATTCTCGTAAACGATGTCGGAACTACGGGCACGCGCGCGGTCATTTTCGATCACGAAACGAATGTTATTGCCGAATCATACGAAGAGATCCCCCAAGTCTTCCCCAAACCGGGATGGACCGAGCAGAATCCGGTCGAGATCTTCGAGAGCTGTGTGAGAGTTATTAAGCTTGCGTTGCAGCAAGCGAAGCTGGAAGCGGCGGACATAGAGGCGATGGGCATTGCCACTCAGAGGGCAACCAGCCTGCTCTGGGACGCCAAGACCGGTGAGCCTCTATACAACGCCATCACCTGGCAAGATACCAGGATGTCCGATGCCTGCGAGAAAATAAACAAGAGCATGTTCTTCAAGCTGCTGCATATAGCGGGCGGCGGCTATCAGAGAGCTGCAAAATTGAGCCGTGGCCTGAGGCAGAATCTCGTAGGCAAATTGTTGATCACGGCGGCCCACTTCACGGTAACTCCGGCGCAGTCCTCGGCGCATGCAAGGTGGATACTCGACAATGTGGAAGGCGCGAAAGCCAGGGCGCAAAAGGGCGACATCCTCTTCGGCACCATCGACAGCTGGCTGGTTTGGAATTACACTCGGGGCGCGGTACATGCGACCGATTTCTCCAACGTCAGCGCCACCGGCATGTACGATCCCTTCGGGATGAGGTGGAGCCCGCTCTTGCTCAAGCCCTTCGGATTACCGGGCGGACTCAAGCTGCCGGAAATCAGGGAGACCAGCGGAGATTTCGGTACCACCGAGGTCTTCGGCGCTCCCATCCCCATAAAGTCGGTCGTGGCCGATCAGCAGGCGGCCCTCTTCGGTGAAGCCTGTTTCGAGAGCGGCAGCGTCAAGTGCACCAATGGTACCGGCACCTTCATAGACATGAACACCGGTGACGCCCCCATGGCTTCCATCCACAAGATGACACCCATGATAGCCTGGAAGATACGGGGAAAGACCACCTACATGATCGAGGGCTTGATCTCCAGCGCCGGGTCCTCGATTCAATGGCTGCGGGATAATCTGGGAATCATAAGCGACGCAAGCGAGTCGGACGCCCTCGCGCAGAGCTGCGCCGATTGCGGCGGAGTCTACGTAGTACCGGCTTTCGGCGGCCTTACAGCCCCCTATTGGGACCCTTACGCCAGAGGTACGGTTATCGGCCTTACCCGGGCGACCAGTAAGGAGCAGATCATCAGGGCGACATTGGAATCGATAGCCTACCAGTGCAAGGACGTCATCGAGGCTATGGAAAAGGATACCGGCATCGAAGTAAGCAGCATCAAGGCCGATGGTGGCGCTTCGCAAAACGATTTCCTGATGCAATTCTCCGCGGATATCCTAAACATCGAAGTGGAACGTCCCCGGATGCTGGAGGCCACCGCCCTGGGTGCCGCCTATTTTGCCGGTATTGCTTCCGATTATTGGCAATACCCGGACGATATCGTGAAGATCCGGCGCATCGATCGCAAGTTCGTTCCCGAGATGGATGAGTCTATAAGAACGACTCTCTATGCCGGATGGAAGAGAGCGGTCGAACGAGCCTGCCACTGGGCTTGAGCCGACTTATGGATGGGTGACCGAGAGTGGTGGAGTTTGCTTACCGTTCGACCTTAAGGGATTCCGGAGGTTGTGGAGTGCCGCACACGGCCGGTGTCTGATTGAGGGGATCGTCCGGGATCGGGGTTGCTGATCGGGTTGCTTCTTTTTCCCTGGCCTTGGCTTTTAACCAAGCCCTTATAGCTGCCTTTTTTTGTTCCGGATCCGCGAGGTCAAAAATTTCCCCACCGATCTCTATAGAATTATCAACCATCGTCCCGCCCGACATAAAAGGTTTATTGAAATTTAAATCGGCTTGCGGGCGGGAGTGCTTGAGGCAACCCGCTTCCTCCCCGATCATGCGTGGCGTGGTATTCCGAAGCGCCCCTGCACGCGGGCAAGTGCTTTCAACATCCAGGGAGCCTGCTTTGCCTTGCGGCCGAGGAAACGGGTCTGTATGAATTCAAGTATGATTCCCGCTTGCGATATGGTGTCCAGGTAGGCATAATCGATAGTCATTCCCAGTTGCTTCAAGGTGCCACGTTGCAGCACTCCGATACCGGCCTCTCGGCAGGCTTTCAGCCTTTCTTCGAGATCGTCTACCGCAAAGCCCAGGTGGTGCAGGCCTTCTTCGAGCCCTCCCAGGGTATCGAGGTAGAGGTTGGGGCCTTCCAGGATATTGATGAGCTCGAACTGCACCTTGCCGCTGTATCCCATAGCGATACAGCCGTGTACAGAGCACTCCCTGCCTCTATCGGTGCAGGAAACGGTCTCACCCGACAGGATAAGCCACGGCCCGATGCCGAACAGCTCCTGGTATTGCCTGGTAGCTTTTTCCATATCCTTTACGTATATTCCTACCTGGCTGAGGACCGGCATCTTCAGCTTTTCAAGATCGGGCATGAGCGTCTCCCTTTCTCTTCAAATCGGCGGCCTGATCCGCCCGCCCCGGAAGGGCGGCCAATATGTTTGTAAGCGCCTTTATCAGGTTTCGTTCGTAGACCTCAAGCGGGATATGTTCGTCGGCCATCCATCGCTCGGCGGCGGTCTCCGCCATCCCCACGAGTATTACGGCCGTAACCTCGATGTCTTCATCATTGATTTTGGCTGTATCGATAAAGAAGCGAATATGATCGGCCACCAGGGCGATGATCTGATTTCGTATCAGGGTTAAGCGTTCGGAGATTTCCTGATTGACATTGAGGTCCGTGGAATAGATGAGTCGATATGGCATGGCCGAGTTCTTGACGAAGTCGAAGTAGGAGCGAACGTGATGCCTGATGGCGGTTCTCCAGTCGGCCACACTGCCCATCGGCTCGAGAAGGGATTCGAGCAGGCATTCGCCCGCTGAATCGAGGAGGGCGAGCAAGAGGGCCATTTTCGAAGGAAAATGGCGGTAGAGGATGGGTTTTGTTACCTGGGCTCTCTCGGCAATCGTATCCATCAACGCACCGTGGTATCCATATTCCACAAACGTGCGCATGGCCGCCTCGAGGATTATTCTCTTCCTCTCACCAGCCGGCAACCGTTTCCGGGCATGATCGCTCTTCATGTCCATATATTAACTTTAATTTTCGAAAAGGTGATAGCTTCGGGTAATCTATACGGCGGGAACGCCGCACACATCGATAAAAAAAGAAGAGACCTCGGCATCGACTGACATGCTGAAACGAGCGGTGATGTAAGAAACTATAAGTCATTGGCGGTAAGCCCTTCCGCCGGAACGCTTCAGCATTATAATAGTGAGCATGATTGATTACGAATACATTGATAACGAGCCGGACTTGCGCAAGATGCAAAAGCAGCTTCGCCGGCCCGGGCGCCTCTCTATCGATTTGGAGTCGGATAGCTATCATCATTACGGAGAGAAGATAGCGCTCATTCAGCTGAGTGACGGCAAGCACATTTTTCTTCTCGATCCCTTCGAGGTGGATATCTCGGTGCTTGCGCCCCTGTTCCAGGACGGTTCACGGGAGAAGATATTCCACGACGTCGATTATGACGGGCGCATGATCTTCACCTTCCTCAAGGTAAAGCCCTATCCCATCTTCGATACCATGATTGCCGGGCGCATGTTGGGCAGGGAAAAGGTCGGCCTTGCGGATCTGCTCAACGAGTGTTTCGACCTCAACCTGGACAAGGGACTGCAGAAGGCCGATTGGTCGCAGCGCCCATTGAGCCGCGAGATGTTGAAGTACGCCGCTCTCGATGTTGCCTATTTGCTTCCCTTGCGTGATCACCTGGCGGGAGAGATAGAAGCAACGGGAAGGACCAAATGGGCGACGGAAGAGTTCGCACGGCTGGTTAACAATCTGGAGGCAATGCCCGAGCGGGAAGTAAATGTCCTCAAGTTCAAGGGAGCCAGGGAACTCAACTCCCGGCAGTTGGCCATCCTCGAGAAGCTCCTGCATTGGCGGGAACGCAAAGCCAAGTCGTTTGACGTTCCCAACTTCAAGATAATAGGGAACGAAAGGCTTCTAAGGATTGCCGAATACCAGCCACGCAGCCGGCGGGCGCTGGAAGAATCGAGAATACTGTCGCCGAGACAATTGGCGCGCTTCGGTAACGATATTGCGGTAGCGGTGGAGAGAGGTCTCAAAGTGCCGGCGCCGAAACTGCCTAATTTCCCTAGACAAGTGCATCAGAAGCGGGACCTTGTGGCGGAGAGGGTACTCAGAAACCTCAAGACGGTACGGGACCGCAAGGCCGGTGAGTTGAAGCTTGATCCCGGTTTCCTCATGCCCAACGGCATTCTGAAAGCGATTGCCAAAGCCAAACCGCAAGACATCTCCGAGATGCGCGAGTGCTGCGGCTTGAGGAATTGGCAACTCGATGTAATGGGTGAGGCGCTCATACAATCAATTCACCGCGCAACCGGGCGGCATGTTACTTAATGCAAGAACATAGCGCCTCGGTTCATAGATAGAGGTCATGTAACCAGGTACTTATCAGCCCTATGTGATAAAATCTTGCTCTATGGAGCTCAAAGGATTAATACTCTCAGGCGGTGCGGGAACGCGTCTCCGCCCCATAACCCACACAAGCGCCAAGCAATTGGTGCCGGTGGCCAACAAGCCCATACTCTTCTATGGCATCGAATCCCTGAAAAACGCCGGTGTGCAGGAAATCGGTATTATCGTCGGCGATACCGAGGAGGAGATTCGTGAGGCGGTTGGCGATGGCTCCGCCTGGGGCGTAAACGTTTCCTATATCCACCAGGAAGCCCCCCTCGGGCTTGCCCATGCAGTGCTCACGGCCGCCGATTTCCTCGGAGATTCGGCTTTCGTCATGTACCTCGGAGATAACCTCATCAAAGAGGGGATCGCCGGCTTCGTTGAGGAATTTCGCCAGAAGGAATGCGACGCCATGATACTCCTCGCTCACGTCAGCGAACCGGAGAGGTTCGGGGTCGCGCGGCTGGAGGGAAATCGCGTGGTTGAGCTGGTGGAAAAACCCAAACAACCCCAGAGCGACCTGGCCCTCGTTGGCGCATACATGTTCAAGCCCTGCATTATGGAAGCGGCCCGGGCGATAAAGCCGTCATGGCGAAGCGAGCTGGAGATCACGGATGCGATCCAACACTTGATAGACAACGGATTCAAAGTGGAGGCGCACATAATCGCCGGATGGTGGAAGGATACGGGGCATCTCGAGGATCTGCTGGAAGCCAACCGCATCGTTCTCGAAGACATCATGCCGTCGTGCCAGGGCAGCGTGGACGAGGCCTCGAAGCTGGATGGCAGGGTAATAATCGAGGAGGGGGCCGAGATCATCCGCAGCGCAATCAGGGGGCCGGCCATAATCGGCAAGGATTCCAAAATCATCGATTCTTATATAGGGCCGTTCACGTCCATTTATTACGGTGTCACCGTTGTCGGCAGCGAGCTGGAACATTCGATAGTCATGGAAAACAGTTCCATCGAGAATATAGCCGGCCGCATCGAGGACAGTCTTATCGGTAAAAACGTGGAGATATCCAAATCCTCGGTTCGGCCCAAGTCCTTTCATTTCGTGCTGGGTGATAACTCTACGGTCGGTCTTTTTTGAGGGGCTGCGATGATTGAGGGCCTTGAAGTGAGGGAGCTACCCTCGCATTTGGGGGAAAAGGGTCTGCTGATAGAACTCGGACGCCCTGCCGGGTTGACTTCCTCCTGCCATAGCCTTTTCCCGGAAATAGTAGACGCCTGGACGGTACACCAAGGCGCCTTTGAACGCGTCATCTGTCTCGAAGGAATGATCAAGCTCGTTACCTATGATGCGCGGCCCGATTCACCGACCAGGGGCAAGGTTTGTGAACTCTTCCTGGGAGAATATCGTTATCGCGAGGTGAAGATTCCCGCGGGCGTCCTCAGGGGATGGAAGGCTACGGGCAACCGAGGCGCGATCGTTCTTTCAACGTTTGAGGGGGAAGACGCCCAAAGCCGGATACTGAACCGGGAGGAAGCAGGCGTTCCCTATGACTGGGACATAGTGATGAAATAAGAGGGAGTTTCGGGAAGCAATGCGATTGTTGGTAACAGGCGGGTGCGGTTTCATAGGCAGCAATTTCGTGAGATGGGTTCTCGCCAATCACCCGGAAGACGAAATCCTGAACCTCGACAAGCTCACATATGCGGGCAATCCCGAGAACCTGCGGGAAATCGCAACCTACCCCGGGTATGGATTTCAAAAGGGAGATATTTCCAATTCCGAGGACGTGGCCGAAGCCTTCTCGTGGTCGCCGGATGCGGTGGTCAACTTTGCCGCCGAGACCCATGTCGATCGCTCCATCGCCTCGCCCGAGGCCTTCGTCACTACGGACGTGCTCGGCACCTACCGTCTCCTCGAGCAGGCGCGGCAGAGGGAAATACGCTTCCTGCAGATAAGTACGGATGAGGTATACGGCAGCATCGAGCAGGGATCATTCAACGAGGAAAGCCCGCTCCAGCCCAACAGCCCCTATTCCGCCTCCAAAGCAGGCGCCGATCTCCTCGTGCGATCTTATGTCCGCACCTATGGCCTCGATGCGGTCATCGTACGAAGCTCAAATAACTACGGGCCCTTCCAGTATCCGGAAAAGGTAATCCCCCTCTTTCTTACCAACCTCATCGAGGGGAGGAAGGTGCCGCTCTATGGCGAGGGAAAAAACGTGAGGGATTGGCTGTACGTCCAAGATAATTGCAGGGCGATCGACACCGTCCTGCGACAGGGTGTCCGAGGTGAGGTATACAATATCGGTGGTGGACATGAGCTGACAAACGTCGCACTTACCGATGCAATCTTAGAAGCTATGGAGGCCGGCCGGGACTCGATACAATTCGTTCCCGACCGTCTTGGGCACGATCTTCGCTACTCCGTCGACACTTCTAAGATTAAGAGCTTGGGTTGGGAACCGGAGCACGATTTTCAGGCGGGCCTGCGCGAAACGGCGGCGTGGTACAAAGCCCACGAGGACTGGTGGCGACCCTTGAAAAGCGGAGAATTCCGGCGCTATTATCTGGAAAAGTACGGAGATATCTGAAGGTAGGAGAAGATGAAGCTATCCATTGTAATGCCGGTTTATAACGAACGGAACACGATAAAGGAGATCCTGAGAAGGGTCAGACAGGTCGATCTCGGGGACCTGGAAAGGGAAATAGTCATAGTCGACGACTACTCGCAGGACGGGACCCGGGACATACTGGCCATGGAGGAGGATTCCGTAACCCGGGTGATATATCATCCGGAGAACCGGGGCAAGGGTGCGGCGGTACGCTCCGGGTACAAGGCGGTCACGGGGGATTTGATCATCGTACAGGATGCGGATCTGGAATACGATCCCGAAGACTACCCCCGCCTTCTCGATCCTATCTTCAAGGGCAAGGCCCAGGTGGTATACGGCTCACGCTTTACCGGACCGAGAAAGAACATGCTCTTCTGGCATTACGTCGGCAACCGTTTCCTGGCTTTGATAACCAACGTTCTTTTTAATACTACCCTGTCCGACATGGAGACCTGTTACAAGATGATGACCCGTGAGGTGCTGGACACCCTCGACCTCAAGTCCGATCATTTCGACATCGAGCCGGAGATTACGGCGAAGATCCTCAAGCAGAGGATAAGGATCTTCGAGGTCCCCATCTCATACGCCGGAAGGGAGATGGAGGAGGGCAAGAAGATAACCTGGAGGGATGGTATTCCCGCCCTCTGGACCCTCATAAAATACCGTTTCAAAAACTAACCTACACAAAGGTGTCAGGCACCTTTGTGTAGGTTAGTGTCTTCCCAGCGCGGGAGCATCGTCTCGACACTTCAATACTTTCAAAGTAATCCGAAATGATTGATGCCGCCGATAGCGAGGAGTGTGATGACCATGGGAGCAGCAATGCCGGTTACCCGGAATAAGCCCGAAGTTATGATTCGCCTTGATAATGTTTCAAAGCATTACGATATGGATTCGGTCGGCGTTACCGCTCTCGATAGCGTGAGCCTCAGGGTGGATGAAGGCGAGTTCATAGTTGTGCTCGGCCCGTCCGGAAGCGGCAAGACCACCCTGCTGAACATGATCGGAGCTCTCGATACCCCTTCAAGCGGTGAGATCGCGGTTGCCGGTATGCGGGTAACCGGCGCGCGGCGCAAAGAATTATTTTCATTTCGCCGGCGGGCTGTTGCCTTCATATTCCAATCCTTCAACCTTTTCCCCGGACTCACCGCGCTGGAGAACGTCCAATTCGCCGTCGACGTCACCGGCGGTCACGACCGCGAGGAAGCCCGCCGGATGCTCGCCGAAGTCGGTCTTGGAGAACGGGTGGAGCATTTTCCGCACGAGCTTTCAGGTGGCGAGCAGCAACGGGTGGCCATCGCGCGCGCCCTGGCCACCGGCAATCCGGTGCTTCTGGCTGACGAGCCCACCGGCGAGTTGGATTTCCGTACCGGGGTAGCGATCCTCGAGCTTCTCAGGAAGCAGGCTGAGGCCGGAAAGACCGTCCTCGTAGTCACCCACAACCGCGAGATATCCCGGGTGGCTGATCGGGTCGTAGAACTCTCAAGCGGCAAGATAATCTCCGACGGCCCACCTGAAGGCGGCCGGGCGCTGATCTCGGATCTGCGCTGGTAGGTGAGGCGAAATGAGGCGCTTTTCCTTCTGGCTTCTCTGGTCCCTGCGCGAGTTGCGGCGCCGATGGGTTCAGGTCGCCGTCATCGCACTGGTAATAGCAATAGGTACGGGCGTTTATGCCGGCCTATCCAGCACTTCTGACTGGCGTCGTGCTTCTTACGACGCCAGTTACGAGGCTCTTAATGCACATGATCTGCATGTCACTCTCGCTGAAGGAAGCTATGTACCTCAAAATGATCTTCAAAACGCCCTCTCCGCCATGCAACACCCTGAATGGGTCGATCAGGCGGAGGAGCGCCTGATTCAGCCGACACAGGTCGAAGCATCAAGAGCGGATGATACGGTGCTCGTCCCCGGCCGGGTGGTCGGGATTCCTACCGCCGGTGGCGCACCGGGCATTGATAAGATCTACGTTGCGTCGGGCAGCGGCTTCTCCGAAGGTTCGGGCGCGGTCCTGGATGCGCATTTCGCGGACCAGTACAAGCTTCCGGAGGAAGGAACGGTGGAATTGGCGGGGGGCGTTCCGGTTCAATATTCGGGAACAGGCTTCTCGCCGGAGTACTTCATCATTACCACGGGGCAGGGTGATTTCAATGCCCAGGCCAATTTCGCCGTATTATTCATGCCGCTTGAAGAGATCCAGACAATCACCGGGCGCACTCGGCAAGTGAACGATCTGGTGCTGTCACTTCAGGCGGGCACCGACCGCGGCGCGGCGGCAACCGAGGTCGAGCAAGCGCTTGCGATCGCTTTGCCGGATGTCGGCGTCGAAGTGGAGACCATCGAAGACGACGCTGCATACCATGTCCTTTACCAGGATGTAGATAGCGACCAGGGCACGAACGTCGCCATCGCCTTCCTGGTCCTGCTGGGGGCGGCCTTCGCCGCCTTCAATCTCATAAACCGCATCGTCGAATCCGAGCGCAGGGAGATAGGTATCGGTATGGCATTGGGAGTCCCACGCAGGACGATCGCATTACGCCCTTTGCTCGTGGGGGGTGAGATCGCTGCGCTAGGGGTCGTATTCGGCATAGGAATCGGATTTCTCATGGGCTCCCTGTTGGGCTCGGCGCTCTCCAGTTTGCAGCCGCTTCCGGTGTGGCGGACGCCTTTCCAGGTCGGCCCCTTCGCCGGCGCGGCCGCCGTCGGTTTTCTGCTGCCTTTTTTGGCGACCGCCTGGCCGGTATGGCGGGCGGTTCGCGTCGAACCCGTACAGGCGTTACAGACGGGGCATCTTGCTGCCAGGGGTGGGGGACTTGCGCCGCTGCTCAAGCGCCTGCGTCTTCCGGGGAAGAGCCTGGGACAGATGCCGGTGCGCAACATCTTGAGGGCGCCGCGGCGCACCATCCTGACGGCCCTCGGAATAGGTGCGACGATTGTTGTTCTGGTAGCGGTTCTGGGCACTCTAGATTCCATCAACGAGGTACTCAATCGCATGTCGGCGGAGCTAAACAAGGGAGCGCCGGAAAGGGTCACGGTTACGCTCGCAAACTTCCAACCGGCCGACTCGGACCTGGCGAAAGCTATCGAGAATTCGCCTGCGGTAGGATCGGCTGAATCCACTTTGACGGGTGGCGCCAGTATCACAAATGAGGGAACCAGGCTGGACATGCAAGTCCAGGCACTGGATATGGAAAGCCCGATCTGGCATCCTACCGTCAACTCCGCTGTCGATGCGGGCGGACTCCCGGGTATTGTGCTGGCCGAAAAGGCGGCGAGCGATCTTCACTTGAAACCAGGCGACACGCTCATGCTTACGCTTCCTTACCGCACCGGTGAAACGACGTTCGCGCTCCGGCAAACCGAGATGCGATTGACAGGCTTGCACCCGAATCCCATACGGCTTTTTGCTTACATCGATATCGAAGAAGCGAACCTTTTTGGGTTGGCAGGATTTACCAACGGATTTCAACTGATCCCCGCATCGGGTTACTCGGCCTCTGACGTCAAGGAAGCTATGTTCCACCTGCCCGGCGTGGCCTCCGCCCAGGAGCCCGCCGCGGTCGCCGACACTACCAGGGATCAACTTCGGCAGTTCAGTTCGATATTTCAGATCGTGGGTGGTTTCGTGTTTCTGCTCGCATTGTTGATCGCGTTCAGCGCGGCGAGCATCAGCGTCGACGAGCGCCGCCGGGAGAATGCGACCATGGAGGCTTATGGTGTCCGGGTTCGCACCTTGCTGCGCATAGCGGCGATCGAATCGGGCATGATAGGCATCCTGGGAACGATTCTTGGTGTGGGTCTCGGCGTGCTCGCCCTGGGCTGGCTTCTCTCGAGGACGAGTGGCACGATACCAGACATACAATTGCTGGTCAGCGTTAAGCCCGCAACCATCATCATAACCTTGGCCGTGGGAATCGCCGCCACAGCCATAGCCCCACTATTGAATGTCCGCAAGCTGCGCCGGATGGACGTCCCCTCGACCCTCCGCGTCATGGAATAACCCCTACACAAAGGTGTCAGGCACCTTTGTGTAGGTTAGCTTACACAAAGGTGCCTGACACCTTTGTGTAGCCCTTTCGGGGGAACGGGAATTACTTCAGGTTTTCGATGAAGGTATCGATGCTGATAGCCGGCAGAGTCATGATCCTCACAGTACCGCGTGAAGCCAGTTGAACGGATATCTTTGCCATGGTCTCGTTGTTCGGCGCATCGACGATGTTCACGAAGTCGTACTGTCCGAGAACCACGTACTGGGCCACCAACTTGGCCCCCATGGCCTCGACATCCTTGTTTACTTCGTTGATGCGATCGGGGTTTTTGGTAAGCGTCGCGCATCCTTCATCCGTAAGACGGGTCAATAGAATGTAAGTTGCCATAGCAAGCTCCTTTCCAATTAAGCCGACAACAATTAACAGGCGATACTAATCTTTCTACCCATCTAAGAGAAGTGCAAACCCCCGAATTGAAAGATCTACCTTACCGCTTGTATAAAATCATCGATCGGGAGCGCCGCCATGGTCTGGATGCGAAGGGTTCCGCGTGAGGCCAGTTTCAGGGAAACACGTACCACAGTGTCTGCGTCGGCAGCTTCGAGAATATTGAGGAAATCATACTCGCCCATTAACGCGTATTGCGCCAGCACTTTTGCGCCCAATGATTCCACATCCTTATTGACCTCTTTGATGCGGTGAGGATCTCTATTGATGGTGTTGGCGCCCTGGTCGGTGAGTTTTGTCAGCATGACAAATACCGGCATTATTTACCTCCTCTGTGTCAAAACGCTTTGCAGCCAATTATCGGTGGCTGTGAAACCAAATTGCAAGGTCATCGTTGTCATTGTGATGAATTAGAATATGACGCGAGCAAGCCTACAGGTCGAGGAGGGAGAATATTTGGGAAGCCGGCCCGGTGAGGCGCAGTATGAATTGGCCATCGTTTACCACCCCATTTTTTCAACTGAGGGATATCCGACTTTGCGCGAGAGGGTTGCGCCCGCTTTTGAAGAACTGCAGGCAAGAGGACTGTTGGAGCTCTCGGGAGTAAGAGTCTTAAAGCCCGAGCCGGCTGACGAGGAGTTGGTGAAGAAGGTGCATACCGAGTCCCATCTCCGCTCCGTATCGGTCAGCGGCTACTACGAGGTGGCTTTGCTTTCGGCCGGGTCAGCCGTTATGGGAGCCCGAGAAATCGCGGCTTCACGAGCCGCTAATACGTTCTGTTTTGTCGGCGCCGCCGGCCATCACGCCAGCGCGGACGGCTTCTGGGGCTTCTGCTATTTAAACGACGTCGCAATAGCCATCGAGAGTTTGCGTGAGACGCGCGATGCCCATCGCTTCGCTATATTGGATATCGATCCTCACTTCGGCGATGGCACCCGCGACATTCTTGGCTCGGATCCCGATGTCTTGCACCTCAACTTCCACTCCGGCTATCCGATTGGAAGGGAAGAGGGCACGAACAATGTCGATTATGCCCTTCCCCATGAGGCCTCGGACGAGCGCTTTCTTGCCCAGGTGGATAACGCCCTCACCGCGGCTCTCGCTTTCTCCCCTGAACTCCTTTTCATCGTCTTCGGTCATGACAGTCACCGCGATGATTATGGCGGCTTCGCTCTCGGCGATGAAGCATACCGGGCTTTCGCGGAAAAGGTAAAGGCGGCCTTCCCCCGGAGGGTCTGCTATGTGCTTTCGGGCGGCTCCAGCCCGAGGGTTGCCCGCCTGGCCATAGGGGATGTTGTGGAAGTCCTTGCCGGAACGACCCGTACTGGAGGTCCATGACTTAT
>Ga0154740_137_pt4 | contig 13969 bp, 12 predicted proteins | sample Rifle2008BG16ft_FD_105748 | JGI IMG/M metagenome (GOLD analysis project Ga0154740, IMG submission 105748) | Candidatus Solincola sediminis RBG_16_55_12 | reverse complement strand
TGCGGACGAGCCGCATCCCAAGGCCAAGGCGGTTAAGACCAAGAGTATAACCAGAAGCAAAGGAACAAGGGAATTTCGAAGTGAAGACAAGCGCATTCCTCCTCCTTTTCATGTGTGAGCTGCTATCTTATTCTACTTGATCGATTGCTCATTCGCACCTCAATATTTGGAGGCAATAACGCTTTATGTTATAATCCTTCGTTGGGCATGACTGCCGTATATTGTCTTAGGGGAGGGAGCGATATACAAGAGGCAATAAAGATAAATCATATGCAATAGTTGAAAGGAGTAACAACGTGGCACCGGATCAAAGCACAAAAGAAGCAGAATCCGCAGAAAAAAGAACAATCATTTATCCACCCGAAGAAATCAGTAAGAACGCCTACATCAAGAGCATGGATGAGTACCGCGAGATGCATCGTAGGTCCATCGAGGACGTCGACGCTTTCTGGGGTGAAATGGCCGAGACACTGGATTGGTTCAAGAAGTGGGACAATGTTTATTTCTGGAACCCCGAGGACTGTATCAACAAATGGTTCGAAGGTGGGAAGATCAACGCTTCGTATAACTGCCTCGACAGGCACGTGAAGGCCGGAAAGGGGGGCAAGGCCGCCATAATCTGGGAGCCGGACGGGATCGGTGATGCCAGGACTTATACCTACAGCCAACTCCTTGACGAGGTAAGCAGGTTCGCCAATGTGCTGAAGAAACACGGCGTGAAGAAAGGCGACCGGGTCTGCATATACCTGCCGATGATTCCCGAACTTCCAATGGCGATGCTTGCATGTGCACGGATCGGTGCTGTACATAGTGTTGTCTTTGGAGGATTCTCGGCGGAAGCCTTGAGGGACAGGATTGTTGACAGCGATTGCCAGATGGTCGTTTGTTCGGACGGAGGTTTCAGGGGAGGCAAAGGGGTTCCTATCAAAAAAGCAGTGGATACTGCCCTTGAAGAGTGCCCGGATGTAACGGATGTCTTCGTAGTAAAGCACGCCGAGGTCGATATTGAAATGCAGAGCGGCCGTGACTACTGGTGGCACGAGGAGACGAATGCTTCGGATATATCAGCCGATTGCCCGCCCGCAGAGATGGACTCCGAAGACCCTCTCTTTATCTTGTACACGAGCGGAAGTACCGGCAAGCCCAAGGGAGTGCTGCATACGACGGCGGGATACCTTCTCCACACCGCTCTCTCCCATAAATGGATTTTCGATATTCACGAAAATGATGTTTGGTGGTGCACCGCCGATATCGGTTGGGTGACCGGCCACAGTTATATAGTCTATGGCCCGCTGGCGAACGGGTTCACCGAAGTCATGTTTGAAGGGGTGCCGACCTATCCCGAGCCTGACAGATTCTGGGAAGTCGTCGAAAAGCACAAAGTGACCGTCTTTTACACGGCGCCAACCGTAATCCGGTCGCTGATGAGACTGGGCGAGGAGTGGACCGCGACACGCGATCTCTCATCCCTCCGAATACTGGGGACGGTAGGAGAGCCAATCAATCCCGAAGTCTGGCTCTGGTACTACGACAATATCGGGAAGGGCAATTGCCCGATCATGGATACCTGGTGGCAGACGGAGACGGGCGGAATTCTCATTACCCCGCTGGCAGGGGCGACACCAATGAAGCCCGGCTCGGCCAGCTTCCCGTTCTTTGGGGTGGATGCTGTCATCCTCAATCAGGATGGCAAAGAGTGCGCCACGGGCGAGAGCGGTTTCCTCTGCCTGAAGCGGCCATGGCCGGGTATGATGCGTACCGTTTACGGAAATCATGAGCTGTTTATAAACACCTACTGGACAATGTTCCCCGGGAATTACGTAAGTGGCGACGGATGCCATATCGACGAGGACGGGTTCTACTGGCTGGAGGGACGTATAGACGACGTCATCAATGTCTCCGGACATCGCATCGGGACAGCTGAGGTGGAAAGCGCTCTTGTGAGCCACGAGTATGTTTCGGAAGCTGCCGTGGTTGGTATGCCTCATGACATCAAAGGCCAGGGGATCTACGCCTACGTTACCTTGAAGAGCGAGTTCGAAGGACTAGACGAGAACGAAGTCAGGAAGGAACTCGTAGCGCACACCCGCAAGGAAATCGGGCCGATTGCGTCTCCCGACGTAATCCAGTTCACGGCTGCACTGCCCAAAACGCGCAGCGGCAAGATCATGAGAAGAATCTTGAGGAAGATCGCTGAAGGGACGACTGATACCCTGGGCGACACTTCGACACTAGCCGAACCGCAAGTTGTCGATCAACTTGTCGAGGGCAGCAAGAAGGTCATGATTCGCGGGTAAAACACATATTCATTAAATAACAGAGACAGGGCAGGCGATAAAAAGCCTGCCCTTTTTGATTGCCTGCAAAGCGGTCCCTTATGGTGGGATGTTAGGGCATAATGGGATTAGCTCCATTTCGTTTTTCAGTTGAGAGGGGAGGATGGGTAGATATGCTGATGACGAGCTGCCGCACGATTGAGGACGTAGTAGCACGCTATCCTAAAAAGACGGTTCCCGCGGAAAGGGCCTTCGAAGCGATTCGCCGCGGTGACCATCTCTTTATTGCGACCGGCTGTGGTGAACCTCAACACCTGGTAAATGCCCTTGTCGATTACGTGCGGTCGCACCCCAAAAAGCTCTTTGATACCGAGGTTCTTCACGTATGGACTTTAGGAGTGGCCCCCTATGCTGACGAGAAGCTCAAGGACAACTTTCGCCATAACTCCTTCTTCATCGGCGACAATACGAGATCCGCGGTGAACGCGGGGCTTGCTGATTATACCCCGGTGTTCCTATCCCAGGTGCCACAGCTTTTCCTCAGCAAATATATCCCGATCGATGTTGCCCTGGTGCAGACATCGCTACCGGACGGAAACGGCTACATGAGCCTGGGGGTAAGTGTGGATATTACAAAGGCAGCGGTTGAGATTGCGGGAGTGGTAATAACGCAGGTAAATCCAAATATGCCCCGGGTGCATGGCGATAGCTTCATCCATGTCAACGAGGTTGATTTCATGGTGCCTTACGAAGAGCCGCTGCTCGAGTACCAGCCGGCCACCTCCGGCGAACTGGCCTTTCGCATAGGGGAGTACGTATCGCGTCTGGTGCAGGACGGGGACACAATCCAAGTAGGGTACGGCAGCATTCCCAATGCCATCATGGCCGGCCTGGAGTCGAAGAAACATTTGGGTGTCCATACCGAGTTGTTGTCAGACGGGATCGCCAACCTCATCAAGAAAGGAGTTATCGACAATCACGAGAAGACGATCAATCGTGGCAAAACGGTAGCCAGCTTCTCGATGGGCACCAGGGAGACATACCAATTTCTGGATGATAATCCGAGTATCGAGTTCAGGACGATCGATTATACCAATGACCCCCTGGTTATTGCCCAGCACGAGAATATGATCGCAATCAACAGCGCACTCGAGATAGATCTCACTGGCCAGGTAACAGCGGAATCCATCGGCCCGCTCTTTTATAGCGGCATCGGGGGACAGGCGGACTTCATGCGAGGCGCCATCCTGGCGCCGGGGGGAAAGAGTATACTCGCTCTGCTCTCAACCGCCGAGCAGGACAAGGTCTCGAGGATACTACCCCTGATCCAGGAGGGCGCCGGAGTGACGCTTAACCGAGGGGATGTCCATTACGTTGTAACCGAATATGGCATCGCTTATCTTCACGGCAAGAACGTGCGAGAGAGGGCCATGGAATTAATTGCTATCGCGCACCCCAAATTCCGTTCCTGGCTTATCGAAGAGGCCAAGAGGCACCATTTGATCTACGAGGACCAGGCGTTTTTGCCCGGTAAGACCGGCGAGTATCCCGAGGAACTGGAGAATTACAGGACCACGCGGAGCGGGTTGGAGATCTTGCTGCGCCCGGTGAAGATCAGCGATGAGCCTTTGCTCAAGGATTTCTTCTACTCCCTTTCGGATCGGAGCCTCTTTCGCAGGTTCGTTTCTCAACGCATGGACATGCCCCACGATCGCTTGCAGGAATATGTGGTTATCGATTATTCAAAGGAGATGGTGATCGTGGCCAGCATCCGTCAGGGGGAGCGGGAGATTGTGGTCGGAGTCGGCCAATATATTATCAATGAAAAATTGCATGTCGCCGAAGTCGCCTTTGTTGTAGAGGACGATTTCCAGAACCAGGGGATCGGGACTGAGCTGCTAAACTACCTCACCCAACTCGCTAAGCGCCGGGGGCTGAACGGATTTACGGCTTCGGTACTCGCCGAGAACAAGCCCATGCTTCACCTCTTCGATGAGGCGGGATTCGATTTAGAAAGGCACCTGGAATCCGGCACCTTCGAACTCACGATGTCCTTCCGCTAACAACCTACACAAAGGTGCCTGACACCTTTGTGTAGGTTGTTAGGTGATGATTCGTTTTATGAAGGGGGACAGGCCGAGGCGGCCGGCGAGCTTGACTCCACGCCAGAAAGCAAGGAAGCCGGCGATAACGGCCACGATGATGCCAGGGGCATGTACGCCTGTCCAGCCGGCGAGGCCGATGATGGCCATGACCGCGAAGTAGGCGGCGGGAATCGCGAGCACGGGTAGGCCGAAAACTATGAGAAAAGACAGGTAAACCCGGTTGGAGGGAAGGTGAAGGATCACTTCATCGCCCTGCTTGGCGCCTGCCTGATTCGCCACCGTGAACTCGACGCTGTCCTTATCGCTTCTCGCCAGCAATCCGCAAGCGCCGCATTCACCGCAGTTTATCTTGGCTACGCGGACGAGCGCTTTTCCCCGTTCTGCTTCGATCACTTTAGCCTGGCAATCCATAAGACAAGTCTACCGCAAAGGCTTCTTCGAGAGATGCTTTTCTTACACATAAGAATCTGCATTGTCCTTGCTTGACGCTAGTCGTACAATATAGCGGTGAACGCGGCGGAAAATAAAAAGGATACTGACACTGACAATGGGCTTGGCCTTGAAGTTTATAAACAGGACAAAAGGGGGTGTTCACCCCCCAGGCTCTAAAGGTTACACGGAAGAAAAACCGATCCGCGAAATCGAAGCCTCCTCTACAATATTCATGCCTATGCGGCAGCACATCGGCACCCAGTGTGTTCCGAGCGTCAAGAAAGGCGATCAGGTTTATGCGGGGACCGTAATCGGGGATTCCGATGCATATGTTTCCGTTCCCATCCACTCCAGCGTCTCCGGCAAAGTAATCCAGGTGGCACCCCACGTCCATCCCGCTTTGGGCGACGTCCTTTCCGTGCTTATTGAAAATGACAGCAGATATGAAATCGACCCATCTCTGCAACCGCCGGGCAAATGGGAAAATATGGATGCTGATGAGATTCGTCAGAAGATACGGGATGCCGGGATAGTAGGTATGGGAGGTGCCGTCTTTCCAACACATGTAAAGTTGAATCCCCCTCGGGAGTTCCCGATCGATACGGTCATCCTCAATGGGGTAGAGTGCGAGCCTTATCTCACCTCTGATTACCGTTTGATGCTCGAGCAGCCCGAGGTCCTGCTTGAAGGCCTGCGAATAATCATGAGAGCCGTTGGCGCGGCGAAGGGCGTTATCGCGATCGAAGATAATAAGCCGGAGGCAATCAAGAAAATACAGCAGGTCGCATCGGGGAGCGGCATCCGGGTCTCCTCGATAAAAACCAGGTATCCGCAGGGAGCAGAAAAGATACTCATAAAGAGCCTGCTGCAGCGAAAGGTGCCGGAAGGCGGCTTGCCTATGCAGGTCGGCGTAGTCGTTGACAATGTAGGCACCGCGCACGCGGTTGCCAACTATTTCTCCACCGGGATGCCGCTCATAAAGCGGGTAGTAACAGTGACCGGATCGCCGATAAGCGACCCATCCAATCTTATGGTGCCGCTGGGGACGACCTTTGCGGATGCCATAGAAGCATGTGGCGGTTTCAAAGAAGAACCGGCCAAAGTCGTTATGGGCGGGCCGATGATGGGCCTGACGCAATATACCCTGGAGGTGCCGGTTATTAAATCGACCTCGGGCATCCTTGCCCTTTCCACCGGGGAAGCGAAGTACTCGGTTCCCACCGAGCCGGTGTGCATTCGCTGCGCTCGCTGTGTGGATGCCTGTCCGATGGGACTCAATCCGAGCTACCTGGCTGCTTACGCTTATCATGAGAAATGGGAGGAACTGGAAAGGCTGAGAATAGCCGACTGTATGGAGTGCGGTTGTTGCACCTATGCCTGTCCCACCAAGAATCCTATCGTGCAATTGGTGAAGATGGGAAAGGCGGAGACGGCGCGGCGCAAAGAACGTAGTGATCGCACGGTTGCAGAGCTGGACGCCATAAAGAAAGAGGGAGGGAACGGAACTGGAGAATAAACTGATCGTCTCGACCTCCCCCCATATCCGTGATGCAATTAATACACGCAAGATCATGCTGCAAGTGATCTTCGCCCTGACCCCCCTTACCATCTTCAGCCTGGTCATTCATGGTCTGGCTGCCCTGTCGGTTCTCGTTTCCTGCATCGGCGGTGCGCTGCTTGGCGAATTGATCATGGTTAGAGCGCGGCGCCGGCAACTCACCCTCGATGATTTCAGCGCCTTGCTTACGGGTCTTTTACTGGCATTGACCATGCCGCCGCTGCTGCCCTGGTGGATCGCTCTCGTCGCGGGCCTGGTCGCTACCATACTTGGCAAGCAGATGTTCGGGGGAATAGGCCACAACATGTTCAACCCGGCCCTGGTCGGCAGGGCGGTCGTCTTCGTTTCCTGGCCGGGATATTTTGCCGCCGGTTATGCAAAATCAGCGGCTATCAGCCTTACGAATACCGCTCCCTACAAGAGCATTCAGGGCGCCGTTGATGTGGTCAACGGAGCGACTCCGCTGGCGGCTATGAAACTTGTCTATAACCCTGCCGGCAGTGTTACCGGAATCCCGCAAGGGCTATTCGGTTCGAATTATTACCGCCCGCTGCTACTGGCCAACCCCTGGGGTTGCATCGGCGAAGTGTCGGCGCTCCTGCTTATTCTTGGAGGTATCTACCTCATAGCGACGCGGGTAATAGATTGGAGGATACCCGTCGGTTATATCGGAAGTCTTGCTGTTCTCACCGCTTTCACGGGACGCGACCCGCTTTTCTTTACACTGGCGGGAGGCTTGCTCATCGGGGCCTTTTTCATGGCAACAGACTACACTACCAGCCCGATGTCCCGCAGAGGCAAGCTGGTGTACGCTTTCGGCCTGGGTGTCACTACCTGGCTCTTACGGCTGTCCTCCAATAATCCGGAAGGAGTGATGTTCTCCATCCTCTTTATGAATGCGCTGGTGCCTCTGATTGACCGCTATGTGCTGCCGCAACCCTTCTCGAAGCCGCTCACCGCTGAGGGGGATAAGGAAGCGGAGGAGGCTATACCGGCATGAAAAAACTCATAATCACCCTAGGCTTTCGCCTCTTCCTCGTATGCGCGGTCGCCGCCATAGCGCTGGGCTTTACTTACTCCGTGGTTGAAAAGCGCATTACGGCTCAGGAGAGCAAGCGCCGTGCCGATGCGGCGCTCAGCGTGTTTGCCTCCATCAACGCTGAGCCCCAGGAGGACGCCCAACTGACTGCGTCGCTGCAGGGCAGTTATCCAGATTTAATCGGAGTATTCAAGGGTCTTGACAGCAGCGGAGGGATAATCGGATATGCCTTCGTGTTGAAGAGTAAGGGATATAATTTCATCACCATGGCCGTGGGCGTGGATTCCAACGGCAAAGTCTTGGGCATCAAAATTGTCACCAACGAGGAGACCCCCGGGCTTGGGGCGACGGCCGCTGAAAACCCGACATTTATCGATCAGTTCAACGGCAAGGGGCCCGAGCAGCTAGTCCTGAAAAAGGACGTCGATGCCGTAACCTCGGCCACCTTCACTTCGAGGGGCATCACCAACGGGGTGAATATGGCGCTCGATATGTGGAACACGATCCAGCAGAATGGATAGGAGAGGCGATGGAGGAAAAGAGGACGCTTTGGGGAGAGTTCAGCAAGGGGCTCATAACCACTAACCCCCTCTTCGTGCTGATGGTCGGCCTCTGCTCGGCCCTGGCAATTTCTACCAGGGTAGAGAGCTGCATTTTTATGGGCTTAGCCGTAATCTTCGTACTTACCTGCTCCAACGTGATCATCTCCCTGATCCGCAACTTCATCCCCGATCAGATCCGCATTCCGATATATATTGTGGTAATTGCCTCCTTCGTGACTATCGTGGACCTGACCTTGAAGACCATCCCGGCCGTCTACGAACGCCTGGGAGTATGGATACCGCTGATCGTTGTGAACTGCATAATACTGGCCCGGGCCGAGGGCTATGCAAGTGACGCTAAGGTATCACATGCAGCCATGGACGGCCTTGGCATAGGAGTCGGCTACACGAGCGTTCTCCTGATAATGAGCGTTTTCAGAGAACTTTTTGGATCCGGAAAGATCGTTATATTTAACAAGACGCTGATCAACCTCGGGATCAAGAATATGCCGGTGATTCTCATACTCTTCCCCGGAGCTTTTATAACCTATGCCCTATTGTCGGCATTGCTCGCCTGGTATCAGGAACGAAAAACGACCATTGAAATATCGAGAGAACTCCCCGAGGGTTTGCCCGAGGGCGCCTATGCTTATGAGACGCTGAGGCAAAGCGGCCGATCATCCGCCCCCCCGGTTGAGACGAAGGAGCAATGACGAAATGAACGAAGGCTGGAGATTTTTTCTATTATTCTTCGGGTCAGCGCTTGTCGCCAATATACTGCTCATCCGTTTCATCGCTCTATGCCCCTTCTTCGGGGTATCAAACAGCCTGGAAACATCCTTGGGCATGAGCATCTCGGTCATTTTCGTAATGGTCATGGCGTCTTCGGTAAGCTGGGTGGCCTGGAATTACGTGCTGGAGCCGCTCCATGTGGGGGAATTCTTATACATCCCGACCTTCATTTTGATAATCGCCAGCCTGGTCCAGTTTGTGGAGATGGTGATAAAGAAGAGCAGCCCACCATTGTACCGGGCCATGGGAATCTATCTTCCTTTGATCACGACCAACTGCGCGGTCCTGGCGGCTGCTACCGAGAGCGTCAAGCCGGGATTCTTCACCAAACTGAACATCGCTTACAGCTATGGCTTCATCGAATCAGTCGTCTATACACTGGGTGTCGCCGTTGGTTTCTCGCTGGTGCTGATTATCTTCGCCGCGCTGCGAGAGAGACTGGATATGGCGCCGGTGCCCAAGTATTTCAAAGGAATTCCTATAGCTTTCATTACCGCAGCCCTTTTCTCCCTGGCTTTCATGGGGTTTGCGGGAATGTTCAGCCTGTAAGGAGTATGCATGAACTGGTCACTGATATGGAAAGCAGGCATCGGACTCGCCGGTCTTGGCATAGTGCTGGGAATCATCCTGGCAATCGCCTCAAAACGATTTCATGTTGACGTCGATCCTCGCGTAACGGAAGTGTTGGCGGTCCTTCCCGGCTCGAATTGTGGGGCCTGCGGGCTCGCCGGCTGTGAGGCTGCAGCGGAAGCCGTGGTGCAAGGAAAAGCCACCGCAAAGGTCTGTAAGGCAGGCGGCCCCGAAGTCGCCGTCAAGGTCGGCGAGATCATGGGCCTTGATATGGGTGAGGCCGTCCCCGTGAAAGCACACATACACTGTCGGGGTGGAAAGTCGCTCTCACCACTTCGGGCGGTCTACCAGGGAGTAAGCAGTTGCCGCGCGGCGGAGATAGCCATGGGAGGAGGCAAGGCTTGCCCATTCGGGTGCCTCGGACTTCAGGATTGCGCCCTCGTCTGCCCAGCAAATGCCATTACTTTTGATGAAGAGGGAATCCGCCGGGTCAATGTTAAGAAGTGCAATGGCTGCGGGCTGTGTGCGGATGTCTGCCCGCGAGGCCTGATAGAAATGGTCCCCGCTGCCGCCACCGTTTTCGCGCGATGCAAATCGAGATATACAGGTAAGAGGGCGTCTAACCTCTGCAAGGTCGCATGCATCGGCTGCAAAAAATGCGAGAAGGTCTGCCCGGTGGAAGCAATCCGTGTGGAAAACGGCTTCGCGGTTATCGACTACGATAAATGCACCAATTGCGGTGATTGTGCGGTGGCCTGCCCGACGGATACGATTCAAATCTGGGTTGCCAATCCCGCCGACCCCGAGGGAGGGGAATTCACCGTCCCGGAGAAAGAAAAAGCAGCGGAACCAGTCTAAGGCTCCACAAAGGCCCCTTTGCAGCCCGATCATATATAATCATAAAGCTATCGGTCGGAATGGTACCAAGCAGGTGAGAAGGGGAGTAAACTATGTCAGCATCTTCCGGTAATCATACCAAATCGGCGGCAGGCCTCGTGCCACCACACGTGAAAGGCTTTTTGCAGGCCGGCTACGACGACTTCGAGAAATTCTGGGAGCAGGCGGCTCTGGATGCGATGGAGGAGATCTATTGGTTCAAGCCTTGGGATAAGCCCTTCGAGTTGGATTATCCCAGCTTCAAATGGTTTGTAGGAGGTCTTACCAACGCCTGCTACAGCGCCGTTGACTATAACATTGCCCGGGGAAGGGCCGGCAAGGCCGCTATCATATCCGAAATCGCCGAGACGGGCGAAGCAAGAGTGGTCACCTACGCTCAATTGCTGCATATGGTGAAGCTCTATGCAGCGGCACTGCGAGGCATGGGCGTGAAAAAGGGCGACCGGGTGGCTATATACATGCCGATGGGAATAGAATCGGTCGCAAGCATGCTCGCTTGCGCCCGGATAGGGGCGATCCACGTCGTAATATTTGCCGGCTTTTCATTCAAGGCGGTCGCGGATCGAATTGAACTTTCCGGCGCCGAATACGTCCTCGCTCAGGATGTGAACCATCGACGGGGCGTGGCGGTCGAACTCAAGAAAGTCGTGGATGATGCCATTGCCGAGGTGCCGGGCGGACAGGTCAAGAAGGTGGCCGTCCTCCGTAAGGCGACCGACTCGGAGCGGCCGATGACAAAAGGCCGGGACATCTATTGGGAGGATTTCCTCGCACTGGCCGAGGGACAGAGCGGCGAGGTAGAGGTCATGGAGTCGAACGAGCCCCTATTTCTGCTGCCTACCTCAGGCACGACCGCCAAGCCCAAGGTAACGGTGCACGTACATGGCGGCTATCAGCAATACGTCTATTCGATGGGCCAATGGATCTACAAGATGACCCCGGAGGATGTCTGGTTCGCGACTTCGGATATAGGCTGGATTGTAGGCCACAGCTACAACGTCTATGGTCCCCTGATCTCGGGATGCACAACCCTTCTTTTCGAGGGGACTCCTGATTTTCCGAGAAAGGACATGATCTGGGAGCTCATAGAACGCAATCGGGTGAGTGCGCTCTGGATATCACCGACCGGCGTCCGGGGACTTATGAAACTGGGTGAAGAAGAGGCGGAGAAGCACGATCTCAGCTCGATCGAGCGCATATTCTGTGCTGGTGAGGTTCTTAACCCTGCTGCATGGGAATGGTTGCAGAAGGATGTCTTCAAGGACAGCGTACCGGTAATCGATCATATGTGGCAGACGGAGACCTCAGGGCCGGTAATAGGGAATCCATATGGATTGGGAATGTATCCGATAAAGCCGGGTTCGGCCGCGCTCGCCGTGCCGGGTGTCCTCGTTGATATCGTCGACGAGAAGACGGGCGAATCATGCCCGGCCAATGAAAAAGGAATGTTCGTAATCAAGCGTCCCTTCCCGGGACTCACCCCAACCCTATGGGGCGATACCGAGCGATACAAGAACGATTATTGGGAATATATCGATACCTTGAAAGGCTTGTATTGCTCGGGGGACGGCGCTTATCGTGATGAGGACGGCTATATCTGGTTCGTCGGCCGGGCGGACGAGGTTATAAAGATCTCGGCTCACCGGATCGGGACCATCGAGATAGAGAACGCGCTCATCTCCCATCCCCTGGTCATGGAATGCGGAGTCTCCGGCGTTCCCGATGACTTCAGGGGTGAGGTCGCCTGCGCCTTCGTCGTGTTGAAGGCGGGCACCGAGCCTTCGGAAGAGTTGAAGAAGGAACTGATACAGCATATCCGACAGGTGATGGGTCCCATAGTCGTGATGGGCGATATACAATTCGTCGGCATGCTTCCGAAGACCCGAAGCGGCAAGATCATGCGCCGCGTGATGAAGAAGCTCTGGCTGGGAGAAGACCTTGGCGACCTTTCCACCATAGAGGACGGTGCTTCCGTCGAGGAAATCAGGGATGCCGTAAGCAGGATGCAAGCCACCTCGGCCTAATATTTTTCACGCTCCCATCAAACCCGCCCCTATCCGGCGGGCCTGGTTATCGTGTTCTTTCACCGAAGCCACCCTATATTGCCATCACCTCTGTCTTCCCAAGCAGCAAGGGGTCGGGAATAATGGGCGTATGGCGAGACTGGAGACTTCGGATAAGGAATGCCATGTGCACAAGCGCGACCACGTGCATGGTATAACCGATCCCATAATGCTGACCACCGCCCGGGGCATCTGGGCGGTTAAATGGTCGTTGCTGGGGCTGATGGTGACGGCCGGCTTCCAGTTATTCGTCGTGATAATCACGGGTAGCGTGGCTCTGCTCGCCGATACCGTACATAATTTCGGCGATGCTCTCACCGCCGTCCCGCTTTGGATCGCATTCCGCCTTGGGCGAAGGAAATCCACTGCTCGTTTCACATATGGATATGGAAGGGTGGAAGATCTGGCGGGGGTCATTGTCGTGCTTACCATACTTGCCAGCGCGGTGTTTGCCGCCTACGCATCGATAATGCGCCTCCTGCATCCGCGAACGCTCAGCAACCTCTGGGTAATAGTTGTCGCCTCATTTATTGGCTTCGTGGGAAACGAGGCGGTGGCTATCTTCAGGATCAAGGTGGGCAAGGAGATAGGCAGCGCCGCACTGGTGGCGGATGGTAAGCATGCGAGAGTCGATGGATTGACGAGCCTCGGCGTTCTCATAGGGGCCGTAGGAGTCTATGCCGGCCTCCGGCTTGCCGATCCGATCATGGGATTGATCATAACCGTGGCCATCCTCCGCATCGTCTGGGAATCGGGCCAGGCCGTGTTCACACGGCTTCTCGATGGCATTGATCCGGAAGTGGTCCATGAGATGCGCCATGCGGTGCTCGATGTTGAAGGAGTGCAGGAGATCTCCGGAGCGCGGGTGCGCTGGCTGGGACACAGGATGTATGCGGAATTGAATATTACGGTTTGCGCCGATATGTCGGTTGAAGCGGCGCACCAGATAGCCGTGGAAGTGAGGCATCAATTGCTGCATTGTCTCGAATATCTATCGGACGCAACTATTCATGTTGACCCGGAACATGCTGCGGGATACGAATACCACTGCGTGGAGGAACACGAACACGATAATTTACCCTCACATTCCCACTAAAAATCGGATCATTGTCCATATTGACATTTAGTCTATAGTAACTAATAATCAATAGAGGCAAGACAATCGATTAATGAGGTGGTGAAGAAAATGTTTATGACCGCAAACACCGAAGGCGAAGGTTGCGGGTGTGGTGGCCATCATGGCGAAAGTTTCGATGCATGGCCCCATGCCATGCCTCATGGTTTTGGCGCCGACTGGGCACAGGGCCGGGGAGTGCTCAAAAGGTTGTTAGGACCGGCGATTCTTCTCCTGCTGGCTGAGAAGCCACAGCATGGCTATGAACTAATGGGGAAGCTGAAGGAAATGGGGGTGACCCAGGGTAGAGATCCTTCGGTTCTCTACCGCTTCCTGCGATATTTAGAGCGGAGCGGAATGGCCGAGAGTACTCTGGATGATTCCGGGTCCGGACCTGCTCGCAAGGTTTATAATCTGACTCCTGACGGGATGGACATGCTCGACATGTGGGCTGCCAACCTTGAGGAATTTTCAAGCCTGCTCGAGCAGTTCAAGAAGCGATACCAGAACCTTGAGGGCGAGAAAGAATAATAGGTGCCGTGTCTTGAATCTCCACTCAAACAAAAGGATGCCTGTTTGAG
>Ga0154740_133_pt3 | contig 14266 bp, 13 predicted proteins | sample Rifle2008BG16ft_FD_105748 | JGI IMG/M metagenome (GOLD analysis project Ga0154740, IMG submission 105748) | Candidatus Solincola sediminis RBG_16_55_12 | reverse complement strand
CTGAGCAGCTATCGACATGAAATATTGTTCCCAACTCGGCCTGGTCATCGCCTCACTCCCAGTCCGTGAGCTAGAGGTCGGGGTAGAGGGGGAAGCCGGAGACTAATTCGTCGACTCGTTCGCGCACCCGGCCCATGACTTCTTCAGAATCCAGGTTCTTTATAACGAGCGATATGAGATCGGCTATCTCGTACATCTCCGCCTCCTTCATGCCGCGAGTAGTGACCGCGGGCGTGCCCAGGCGAATCCCGCTGGTCAGCGAAGGCGGCTTATCGTCAAAAGGTATATTGTTTTTGTTCACCGTAATGAACACTTCATCAAGAGCCGTCGCGACCTCGTTTCCGGTGACCTCCTGGCCGGTCAGGTCGACGAGAAGAAGATGGGTCTCAGTGCCACCGGAAACAAGCCTCAAACCCTTCTCCTGCAATGCGGTGGCCAATGCCCTCGCGTTTCTTACCACCTGCTGCTGGTATTGCTTGAAAGAAGGCAGGGAAGCTTCCCTGAATGCGACCGCCTTGGCCGCGATTATGTGCATAAGCGGGCCGCCCTGGATTCCGGGGAAGACCGCATGATCGAGGGCTTCTGCAAACGCGCTCCTGCACAATACCATCCCACCTCGCGGTCCTCGTAAGGTCTTATGCGTGGTGGTGGTTACGAATTCGGCGTGCGGCACCGGATCGGAATGAAGGCCGGCTGCGACCAGTCCCGCGAAATGGGCCATATCGACCATGAGTATTGCGCTTACTTCGTCTGCTATACGGCGAAAAGCCGCAAAGTCTATGTCTCTGGGATAAGCGCTCGCGCCGGCTATAATCAGTCTCGGCTTGCATTTGCGCGCTATCTCCGCTATTTCCTCGTAATCCAGCCTCTCGGTCTCGCGATTCACGCCGTAGAAGTGAGCATCGTAGAGGGCCCCGCTCATATTGGCTTCGGTTCCATGTGTGAGGTGCCCGCCCGCCGCTTTCTCCATGGCCAGGATGCTCTCGCCCGGCTCAAGCGCGCAGAAATACACCGCCATATTGGCCTGTGCCCCTGCGTGGGGCTGGACATTGGCATGTTCGGCCCCGAAGAGCGCCTTCGCCCTTTCGATCGCCGTCTCTTCCACGACGTCCACGTACTCGCAACCGCCGTACCAGCGATGGCGGGGATAACCTTCGGCGTATTTGTTGGTGAGTATGCTTCCCGCGGCTTGGAGGACGGCCATGGAGGCGAAATTCTCGGACGCTATCAGCTCTATCTTGCGGCGTTCCCTGTTGAGCTCGGCTCGCATAAAGCCGGCGACCTCGGGATCGACCATCGCCACTTCATCCAATCGGTTCACGGCCTTCCCCCATTACGTTCCTCTATCTCCCCGAACTTGCCCACGCGGCGGGCGTGCCGTCCGCCCTCGAAAACGGTTTCCATCCAGGTGCGGACGATCTCCTCGGCAAGGCCGGGCCCGATTATACGGGCACCCAGGGCGAGCACGTTGGCATCGTTGTGCAGGCGGCTCAGACGTGCCGTGTAGAGGTCATTGCAGAGAGCGGCCCTTATTCCCGGCACCTTGTTCGCGGCCATCGACATTCCGATTCCGGTCGCGCATATGACGACACCCCGCTCGGCATCTCCGGTTGCCACCTTCCTGGCTACCTTCGCCGCGAAGTCGGGGTAATCGCATGAATCGGCGGAAGAAGTGCCCTCGTCGATCACTTCATGGCCGCTTGATTGCAGGCACGCCGAGATGACATCCTTTAGTGCGTATCCTGCGTGGTCACATCCCAATGCTACTTTCACTGTTTCACTCCAATTCAATCCGGCGCCGTGGTTTCTCAGCCGGGCCGAAGAGGACCGGCATAATGGCGTCGAGGGAATCGTTTATATCCTCCGAGACTCCTATATAAATCCGGAGGGAGCTTCCGATGGGGTCAATTATATCAGAGCTTTCAGATTGCATATCGGCCATAAACTCCCCTTTAGAATAAAGCTCACGCATGACCTGAAAAATCGCTTTGATGCGCTGACCGGCTTGCCGTTCATTGCCAACGGTTTCCTCTCCGAGGCGGCTGAGCAGCTTTTCGGCCGCCGCCGACAAGGCCTTCAGGGTGGTGCTCCGACGTAAGGCATCCTGCTGCATCCGACCGATAACCAGCAAGTGATCGCGGGCCATTGTCAGTATAAGGTCGGCATCCTTCAAATGCCTCGGCGTTAACGATGTGGCTTGATGGGGTTCGAGATCGATTCCCCAGAGATCCATGGTTTGTATGGCCGAGTAGGTCGCCGAACTTCCGTCGATAGCCGATATACCGGCGGAAGCAGCAACGATAAATGAGGCAAGGTTCGGGTGGTCATTGGAGAGCTTCTGGATGAACAGGACTTCGGCCATAGGGCTGCGACATATATTTCCGGTACAAACGAAGAGGACCTTTATCATTATAGCCTCACACCGTTTCAGTTCCGTTCCACGCCGCCTCGATCTCGTCTCTATTTATATCGCCGGCACGCAGGACTTTGAGCTTGGATTCAAGCAGCTCCACGATGGTGGACGGCTTGCCGGATCCGGAATCATCACTTGCCACCGCCGTATAGTCATCCAGCCGTTCCAGGAAATTGGGATCGATTTCATCGAATGAGGCCGGTGTCCGGTTCCCTGACATATTTGCGCTTGTAACGGCAAGCGGGCCGGTCCGCCGCAGGAGGAGTAGCAAAAACGCATAGTCCGGAACCCGGATTCCCAGGGTTCCCAGGGGGGCGACCCCATGCAGCCAATCGAGGGGCGCCGCTTTCAACACAATGGTGAGCGCGCCCGGCCACAAGCGACCGAGGCGGCATAGGTCTTCATATTCCTCCCGGTCGGCTAGTTCAAGCGCGCTGTCCAAGTCCGCAACCATCACAACCAGGGCCTTTCCGGTTTCCCTGCCCTTAGCCCGAAAGACCTTTTCAACCACCCCGGGAATATCCGGCCTGGCTGCGACGCCGTAAACCGTATCGGTCGGCACGATCGCTAAGCCTCCATTATTGAGCACCCGCGCACAGGCCTCGGCGGCTGCATCGCTCCCCACTTCCTCAAGCCGTATCAAATTCGACATAGAGCCATTATAGCGCCAGGCAGGGCTTATGAAGCGGGGCTACACAAAGGTGTCAGGCACCTTTGTGTAGGCTTGTTGATTCGAGCAGCTTAAGATGGAAATGCCATCGAGGGCTACACAAAGGTGCCTGACACCTTTGTGTAGCCATCTAATGTCGCCAGGGGGGGATGACGATAAATTGAGCGCGGTATCGTCTCCAACCTCAGGGGATTCTCGTATGGATGATGAAAAGCTGAACGGTCTGCAGGCCGACGAAGAAGTTGCGAGGAGGGCGGTCGAGCTCCTCATCGCCCTCAATGCGGCGACCATCAATATCCATATGTATCCTCCCACCAGCGATATGATCTCCGCTTCCGTCGAAACCGCTTATGCCCGGATGGAGCCTCTGCTCGCCGAGACCGGAAAGCTTACCCTGGGAGAGGCGGACAATATGCTCCTCATAAACGGGGAACGGCTGCACGAGAGAGATCAGGTCAGGCCCCCCGTCCTTTCCTTTCTGGATGGACTTCGCAAAAGAGATATCTACAGCATCACGCTATCCAAGGGAATGGAAGAAGAGGAGTTCAGGAACTTCCTCGAAATCATGGCCATGGAACCCGAGGAGCTTCGTCAATTGGGTGGCCTGGCCACGGAAGTCGGACGGCAGAGCTGCTCACATATATTAGTCAATGAAAAGCGCTTTGTTTCCGTAGGCGACGATGAGGTCATCGGCATGGAGGGCGGCGGCGAGGCCGAAGCCGCGGAGGAGATCCGCTTCGAGGAAGAGGAACTGCGCCGCTTGAACGAAAAGCTCAAGGATGAAAGGTTTGTCAATTATATAGTGGGTGCCGAGGCGCGGGATACGGTCGGAGAGGCTACCGTGAATGACATACTCGGAAATCCTCCCAGATTGGGCTTACTACTCCGCCAGGCAGTACGTGAGATCGTGGTCGAGTTCGAGGATCCTGACGAGGCCCTTAATAAAATATGCGGCACGCTGGAGCGGATCGCCCTGCTCTTGAAGGAGCTCGATGACGCCGAGCTGAAGGCCATGGACAGCGAGGAGATAGCCAAGGCGGCCGCCTTTCTGGAGCCTTCCGAACTCAAGGGCTATCTATTGCGTGAAAAGCCCGAGGCCTTGCGTGAACTGGAGCTGCGGGTGAAGATCCTGCGGAGTCTGCGCGAGAATAAGACATTCGACTTGCTGGAGAGTGTGATAAGGGAACTCGACGGCCTGCGGCGGGAGGAGACCGACCTCTCCCCCGAGGAAGAGGAACGCTTCCAGGCCCTCTCGGCACTGATCGACGAAATCTATCAGAATAGCGTGGGCAAGCCCTGGGAATCGCGCATCAGCGATCGTATCTTCCAGGCGGATATGTGGAAGAAGATCGTAAACGGCAAGGGGGAGGGCGGCAGCGCCGGATCAAGCAGCCTTGTTTACCAGATAAGCAGCATGCTGGTAAACGAAGGTTTGACCCTAGATATCGACGAACTCTCGCGCAACTTGTCTATCGATGAGAATATACCCCGCCTGCTTCAGAAATTGCAGCGCTCAAAACGCCCGGAGGTCGTGCTGCGCCTGGTAGAGAGCCTGCTGGACAATCTGGAGGACATGAGCCCGGAGATACGCTTGAAAACGGCTGAGACCCTCAAGAATATTCCCGAAGCCCTGGAAATGACCCACCAGTTGCAGAAATTCCCGGTCGCTTACGAAATGAAGGATCGTATGCTGGAACGGCTGGAGCGGGAGCGGGAGCTATCGGAAATTTACACCACCCTTTCCGGATGCCTGGCGGAGCTGGCCCAGACCTTCATCCTCTCCCAGGATTACGACTCGGCCCTGGAAATCATCAATACTTTCTGGCGGCATAACAGCTCGGATGATACCCGAAAGCCGGAACAGAGGCGCGCGGCCCTGGAAGCTATTTCCAGCATCGCCAGCGGCCCTGTGCTGGATGACCTGGCCGAGATCCTGAAAGAGGGAGACATCCAGACCATAACCGAGGTCGCTAACATCATGATCAAGTTCGAGGAGAAGTCGGTTCAGCCGCTGATCAGGGTGTTGAAGGACAGCGAGGACCTGCTGGTGCGGCGGGTTACATTCGAGGCTCTGGAAAATATTGGCAAGGACGCAATTCTCAGCCTCATAAACGACCTGGAGAAGTACAACCCCTGGCACATGTACCGTAACATAATCTCGATCCTGGCAGAGATTGGAAACCGCTCCATAATCCAATCGCTTTCGCGCTTTATTCGCCATCAGAATCCGGAAGTGCGGCGCGAGACGATCAAGGCCATCTCCAAGATAAGGACGCCGGAGACAACTTCATTGCTTCTGGAGGCATTGAACGACCGGGACGAAAAAGTGCAGCGGGAAGCGTGTGTCGGTCTCGGGCGCATGCGCGACGTTTCCACCGCTCCCGTCCTGATGGATGTAATCAGACCGCCGCGAAGCTTTAAGAAATCAAAGCGGCGCACGAATTCGGTAAAGGCGGCGGCAATCTGGGCACTGGGCGAGATAGGTGACTTCTCGACCATCCCTTACTGCCGGGAAATTCTGCGCAAGCGGTCCTGGATCCCCTTCCTTGATAAGAGGAGGAACGAACTGCGCGCCATGGCCGCTTTCGCACTGGGAAGCATCGGTAATGACGAGTGCCGCAACGTGCTGCAGCAGTTCGTGGATGATCGCAGCGAGAAGGTGCGCAAGACCTGCCTGGAATCGCTTCGGCGTATTCAGCACAGAAAAGCCGTGAAAACAGTCGAGGAAAGCTACGACCGTGCCATAGATACCCCGGTGTGAAACCAGCCGTTCCTTAGAGCCTCGTAGGATTCCTGCAGGTCGTTCCAATATCCGGGAGTAACGCCCGGTCCCCTGATGAGCATTTCCTGCCTCTCGCCCGCATCGATGCGGATGCGATTCGGTGGAATACCGATCCGTCGCCCGCCGCCCGGCCAGGTGCGTATTGCGATCATTCCCGATGTTTCATCACCCGAAACGGTATCGAGGAAGAGCGCAGGTAATTCTATGGGCCCCATCCTCAAGCCGCCGAAATGCCTGAAAATGCCGGCTGTTTCAGAAGGGGTAGGGCCGGTGCTGACCCAGACGCTTACCGAAGAAAGGTCACGCCGTGCGGTTTCCGCAGCAAGCATATCCGCATAGGTTTCAGGAGGCGCGATAACCATCACGGGGCGCCGGCTCTCGATTTTCGCCAGGAAATCCCGGCTGTCTCTATGATCGGCGAACTGTAGCACCGCTCCTGCCGAAAGTGCCAGGAAAGCTGCCGAAAAACCGGAGACGCTCGTGAGCGGAGCCGCACTCATCACCACGCTTCCTTCCGAAAAGGGAAGCAAGGGAGCAAGAAACCTGGATCCGGATACGAACATCTGGGCGGTGGCCATTATCGGCTTACCCCCCGGTTCGCGCTCTCTGAAGAACAGACCAACTACGCTGGTGGTTTTTAAAGTGTAAGGAATGAAGAAGCCGGAACCCTCGGCCACCGCCTCATAAAGGGGCCTGCAAGCGGGAATGGGACGCATTCCGGATACCAACAAGCGCTTCGAATCGGGTAGCAGATCGACCAAACCGGGTTCACGATCAAGCGCGTCACCATCGATCAGCGCCAGGTTCACCATGCAGAGCCGGGCCCGCCGCCTTATCTCCTCCCCGCCCAGCCGGCTATCAATCGGGACCAATATTCCACCGGCCTTAATAATGGCTAGTGAGAGAAGGAAAAAGTCCTCCGGATTGGGGTTGACGAGCAAGACCCTCTCGCCTTTCTTGAGATCGAGGTCCCGGATGAGCGCCTCGGCTACAAGATTGGTGAAGGTGATTGCGTCCCGATAGCTTATCTCCTGAGAATTTATTAGAGATTGCTTATTCTCGCCGAAGCAATCGGCGAGGCTCTCAAGAAAATTGGGTGGCAGCGCCTGCCGTCTTAAAGCGAACTCGAATTTCTTACGCATACCCGCTATTTTACCAAGGGGGGCTTAACATTGGGGACAGGTACGTTTGTTAAGGGCCTCCAACGCTATTGTTACCGGGGGATGTTACGTTCTATCTCTTCGAGCGAAGTGATCCCCGCGATCACTTTTTCGGCGGCGTTGCTCCACATGGTGGTCATTCCCTCTTCGACGGCCTTTTGCCTTACCTGGTTTGCCCGGAACTCCAGGCTCATCAACGATCTCAGCTCATCGCTCATCAACATGACCTCGAAGACACCCGTCCTTCCCCGGTAGCCGACGCCGCTACAGTGCTTGCAGCCGGAAGCCTTGTAGATAACTCCATCACCCTTCGGCGCGACCCCCAGACCGACGAGAGCATCAGGGGACGGAATATAAGCCTCTTTGCAGCTGGGGCAGAGTTTCCTAACCAGCCTCTGTGCGATTATCAACCGTATTACTTCGCGGACATAATAGGACTCGACTCCCATATCGAGTAGGCGGGGCAGGGTTTCGGGTGCACCGGTGGTATGCAATGTGCTGAGCAGGAGGTGGCCGGTTAGAGCGGCTTGCACTGCTATGCCGGCCGTCTCGCGGTCGCGGATCTCGCCCACCAGGATGATATCGGGGTCCTGGCGCATCACCGATCGCAGAATGCTGGCAAAATCCAGCCCGGCTTTCGCATTGACCGGGATCTGATTGATTAGTTTCAGGCGGTATTCCACCGGATCCTCGATGGTAATCACCTTCTTGCTTATATCCGAAATCTCGTTGAGGATGGCGTACAAGGTGGTAGTCTTACCGCTTCCGGTCGGTCCCGTAACCAGGATAAAACCATGAGGCTCCTCCAGGGCATGCATAACGGTACGCAACTCTTTGTCATTGAATCCTATGTCGCTCAAGCCGACTCTGGCGTTGGTTTGATCGAGAAGCCTGATAGTCACCGACTCTCCATAAATGGTGGGCGCAGTCACGATGCGGAAATCCACTTCCTTGCCCGCATATTTGACGAAGAACCTTCCGTCCTGCGGCAACCGCCTCTCGGTTATGTCCAATTCCGCCAGCACTTTTATACGCGATACCAGGGCGTTATGGACCTCCACGGGCAGCACTTTGGCTTCCATGAGCACCCCGTCTATCCGGTAACGAACCCTTACCAGGTTATCCTCGGGCTCTATATGGATGTCACTGGCTCCCTCCTTGATCGCCCTGGAAATAAGGTTATTGATGAGCTTTACTATCGGCGCTTCATCGATTTTTACTTCTTCCTGCGGATCGGGCGAGAAACGATCGACGACTTCCAGACCGTCTTCATCCCAGGTCATCACCTCTTCCTCCAGGCCGCCGTCCTTGAAGAAATAATCGATGGCCTCCAGGATATCCTCTTCATCGGAAAGCACCGGCTCCAGGTTATATCCGGAAGCGAACGCCAGCATGTCGAGGGCAGCGGTGTCGAAGGGACAACTTACGGCGATGGTAAGGATGTCACCCACCAGCGTGACGGGTATGACCATGTAATTACGGGCGACGTTCGCCGGTATCAGCCTCACGGCTTCTACATCTATTAAATCGGGAGTCAATTTAACATAGGGCATGTCGACGTGTTCGCTCATAAACTGCTGTAGTTGTTCTTTGCTGGTATAACCTTCCATCAGGAGGATTTCGCTCAGTCTGAGACCCGAGCTTTTCCGGATGCTGAGAGCGGCGGTCAACTGTTCATCTGTGATGAATCCGTTCTCAACCAGGCCGCTTCCCAATCCGTCGTCGCAGCTTTTATCCATTTGTGTGCCTCCCCCTGCCGATCTTTTAAGAAGGGGCGTTGCTGGGAACCTGAGATGTGGTGGAAGCGAGTTGATCCAACTTCTGGAGGAATTCCTCGCGTTCTTCCGGCTTGGTGGGTTTGAGCATATACATGTCGGCTCCGGCATCCAAGGCCACCTGCTTGTAATTGGCTTTACGATATATGGCGCTGAGCATTATGATGGGAGTCCTGCGAGGAAACTCGAAGTCCCTGATACTCTTCACCAGCTTGAACCCGTCCAGCTTGGGTATAAGGCAGTCAGTGACGACCAGATCGGGTTTCTCCGCGATGAATTTCTCGAGCCCCTCTTCACCATCACGCGCCGGGATGACTTCATATCCGCCCGCTGCCAATATATCGCTCATCACCCGGAGTATGAGCTCCGTATCCTCAACCAGTAGGACCCTGTTCATCATCTTCTCCCCTTTCGTTCAATACAATCGTTCGATCTTCCCCGCTCTAATGTATGTCGGCCGATCGGCGCATGACGGGTATTACCCATGAGGGTTACTTTAGGAGGCCATTTAGCGGATAGGCCTACGGTGGATTAACCCTAAGCATCTGTTAAACATGGGGTCGTGCCTCAACATCAACAAGCTTCAGAGAAAGCGGTTCAGCATAAGTTGCGAATGCTTTGATGCTTGTTGATGTTGAGGCACGACCCCATGTTTAACACGCGACCCAATTGTTAGCGGAGGAATTCGATGGTTACTTCCTCGCCGGCTTCCAGGCGGCCGGTGTCCTCGGGGAGTATGGCGAGGGCGTTTCCTTTCACCATGGAATTGAGGATGCCGCTTCCTTGCGGGCCGGTTACCCTTACGCGATAGCCGCCGTCGCGCCATTCGGCTATTACCCGTATGAATTCAGCCCTGCCCCTCTTCCTTCCAATGGGCGAATCGAGTATGGCTTTCACCTGGGGACGATAGATTTGCGCGCGCCCCATCATCTTCAAAAGGGCCGGGCGCACGAACTGCTCGAAGGAAACCATCACCGATACCGGATTGCCAGGCAGACCGAACAGCGGCTTACCCCGTATCTGGCCGAAAGCCTGCGGTTTGCCCGGCCGCATGGCCACCTTCCAGAAGTTCATCTCCCCTATCTTCCCGAGGACGTCCTTCACCATATCGTAATCGCCCACCGAAACGCCGCCGCTGGTTACGAAGACGTCTACCAGATCTACGCTGTCCAGTATGGTTTTTTCCAATGCCCCCGCCTGGTCCGCCACTATGCCCAACCGCAGGGGCTCGGCTCCCGCCTCTTTCACCATGCCGTACACGGTATAGCTGTTGGAATCCCTTATTTTACCAGGTCGCAATTCTTCCCCCACCGGCAGCAATTCGTCGCCGGTCGAGATTATGCCGATCACGGCCCGCCTGAAGCACTTCACCTTCGCGCATCCGAGGCTGGCCATCATTCCCATCTCCGACGGACCGACCAGAGTCCTCGCCGCTATTACTATCTGGCCTACCTTGACGTCTTCGCCCGCTTCGCGGATGTTCGCCCCGGCAGCCAGTTCCTCGAGGATGAGAACGCTTCCCGCTGCGGCCCGCGTCAGCTCCACCGGCACTACCGTATCGGCGCCGGCGGGGACCGGCGCTCCGGTCATTATTCGGACGGCCTCACCCTCGGCGACCGAGTCAGTCGGTGCCTTGCCCGCCGGAAGGTCGCCCGTAACCCTCAAACTTACCGGCTTACCCTCGGATGTGCCTTCGATATCCCGCTGCCTGAGCGCATATCCGTCCATCGCGGAGTTGTCGAAAGGTGGTATGTCATCCTTTGCTATTATGTCCTCGCCCAGCACCAGTCCGAGCGATTCCAGCAGTGGGACCTCTATCAGGGGCAGCTTGCCCACCGATTCCAAAACATGATTCCTTGCTTCATCCACATTCAGCATTCTGCGTTTCCTTTACTCATCCGTCTGCGACGGCGGCTCCCAGACCCCCAGCTTGAAATGGCGCTGAGCCTTGGTGGAAGCCAGGTACGCCGCCAGCTTTTCGCCACCCTGAAGGTTGGTATCAGGAAAGGGTAGTTGGCTTACTTCCATAACGCTGTAAGGATTTGCCAACGCCTCGCTGTCCTCGAAAACTATCTCCAGGTTGAGCTCCCCAGAAAGGCGCTCGAAAGTGCTTCGGTCCGAGAAGGTGTAGGCGCCTTTTTCCGATGCGAGCCGAAGGGTGTCAGCCATTCCGGACTCGGTTTGTATCATCCAGTCGCCGAAATCCTCGATCCCGGAGATACCCCACAAATCGGTTTCTTTATAAGAAGTTCCCGAGCCGTCGCTCCTAAAAACAAATTGCGTTTTATCGTTGCCGATCTTTTTAAAGGCGTCAGCCGCGCCGGGTGAATCCTTCACGCCGCCCGGATCACCGGGGGGACCCAAAATAACGTAATCGTCGTGCATGATCTCCTGCCTGCCCTGGATGTAGTTGGACTTCTGCAGATCCTGTTCCGGGTCCGGGAGATGGGTAATGAGTACGTCACATTCACCATGCATGGCCATAACGAGCACGTTTTGGTCGCTATCCGTAATCAACTCGACTTGTGCGCCCGATTGTCCTTTAAAATCCTTCATCCAGGCATCCAGGATGCCGCTATTCTCCAAATCGGAGGTGGCTGCGACGATGAGCCTCTTATCGCTCCCCGACCCGCAACCGCTCAACCACGGCAGCAAGCCTGCAACAAGAAAGACCGCGATCAGCCCGACGAGAAACAGGCGTTTGCTATTTATTATTCTCATCATGCCGCTATTTTACATCACTCGCGGCGAAGAATAAGTGCTCGTGGTAAGTATCAAGGCCGAACCCGTCTATGAAGCGCTGGGTTTCGGGCTCCAGCAGAAAGTCCCGGAAGTCGAGAGCTCCCTGGTAATTAATACCAGGGAATCTTTCCGGATTGGTTACGATGCACGAATAGTGGTTGGTGAGGGCGGGGTCGCCTTCTACGATGACATCGAGGTCGAGGCTGTCGCGCAGCACTATAAAGGTAGCCCGGTCACTAAGGGTGTAAGCATGCTGTGAATCGGCCACGCGCAGCGTGTACCCCATTCCCTGCCCCGATTCCTGGTACCAGCCGCCCGCCGGTTTGATGTCCGCCGCCTGCCAGATACTCAGTTCCATGGCGTTGGTTCCTGAAGCGTCTCCCCGGGAGAGGAAGGCACTCGCGGATGTGGCTATGCACCGCACGGCTTCCCTGGCTTCACCGCAATGTACAGCCCCGGCCGGATCATCCCGCGGGCCTACTATTATGAAATCGTTATACATGATCTCACACCGGCTCTCCCCGTATCCCGCCTCCATAAATTCCTGTTCCGCCTTGGGTTCGTGGGTGAGTGTCACGTCGGCCTCCCCCTGCCTCGCCATAAGCAGGGCGGCACCGCTTCCGACGGCAATCGATTTGACTCGGTAAGGGTGATCTTTCTCGAAACGGGTTATCAGCTCATCCAGAATGCCTGAATCGAGAACGCTGGTGGTGGTTGCCAGTATCAACTGGCTGCGCTGGGCCTCGGCGATATTGCCGCTGCCACATCCCGCCACCGCGATGGCCACTGCCAGGACGATGGTAATAATTACCAAGGAGAGAAGTTTTTTCATCGTACGATCTCGATCCTCACGATCATAAGGATCCAGTAGAAGCCGTCCTCACTACCCACGACCAGCCTCATGGGACCCTGTTCACGTGGCAACTCCTCGCCGTCCTGTTCGTAAGCAAGAATGGTGTCCGCCCTCATGGCTATATCGTGCGAGACTCTGGCCGCATAATCGTCCCATGCGATAAATCGCAATTCCTGGAAATCATCTCCTACCCCGTGCTCCGCCAGGACTTCGGAAAGCCGCGCCCCGCTCCAGGTCCCCGGGTATTCCATGCCGTTCGATCGCTTCAGTTTGGTCGTGACATCGATCCGGGGAAATCCCCTCAGTTCATCGCTTTCTATCGTCGGGCGAGCGCCGGCCGGATCGCTGATCTCTACATGACGGCAGGCTTCATACATCCCCTCCAACCTCGCCTCGCTTCTCAGCAATCCCGAGCTCTTGCCGCTTCCCCCACAACCGGCGATCAGCAGAGCCAGCAGCAAAGCCAGCGTCGTAAGGATGATTTTTCTCATTGTCCCGTCCTCAATGGTAGATCCAGATACGCCATCGAATAAGACCAGGTCGGTCGGCCTAACACAATCGCCAGGATCATAACTCGCCCCCATAACGGGTCCTTCAGAAGCTCGATCCGGCCGGCTGCGGTCATGACCGGCGACTCGCCCGAAGGTATTGAGGGGGCCGGCTCCGGCGTCGCGCGCTTAGGTTTCGTCTCGCCGCCGCCTGAAGGTGCCGGTTCCGGTTCCGTCTGAATAGCAGCCGATACGGCGCCATAGACCGCCAAAGACCCGTTAGGGATCGTCTCGGCGCCGGGCGGAGACATCCCTTGCGGCAGAGGCGCGACCTCGATAGCACAAACCATACGCTCGCTGGCCGGAGTGTTGGCGTCTCCTCCCTGATCCTTATTCCCCGGCGTCTCCTGAGGAACGATGAGGCGCAGCGGTCCCTCCTCTGCATCCAGAGCCTTGCCACCGCCGGCATAAGCCACGATGGCTTTGAGGCCGCCCGGATAGGTCTTCCTCGCCTGCTGCAGGCTCAAATTCACCTTGTAACCGTCCCTTGCCCGCACGATGACCCCCGTGGCATCGGACCCCAACGTCATGGCCCGCTCGATCAGGTATGAAAGAGGTACCCCAGTGTAATCCTTCTCATAATAGGTAAACGGCTCCTGCGATTTGAGGAAGGTGTAATGGCCGGAAAAGACGGGCATGTTCTTGAGATCATCGAGGTTGAAAACCTTGCCCGCATCGGCGTGCGCATATGAAGTAGCAAATACTGCCATAGACATCGTGGTGATAAGGAGTGCCGCGAGCACCGACGCGGCTTTGCGCGGAGAGCGACCAATCAAAGTCCCTAACAGAATTAGGGTCGCCAAGACCGTCGCTGCCGCCGCGGGCCAGATTGGAAAAGTATGGTACGGGGCTACATTGCCGTACATCCATACCTCGTCAAGCGGTACCTCGCCCGCTTGCGGGATCGGGAATCCTTCCGCCAACGGACCCACCTCGATCAACCTCACATTGGAGACCCAGGACGGCTTATTTACCTCTGTCTCTTCATATTGGGGCATTACAAACCGCAACGGTCCGCTACCATCCGGCTCAGGTTGCAGTACCTCGCTGTTGAGTTCGTATGCCAGCATGGTGTACAACCCGGCCCGGTTCTGCTTGCGCAATTCCCCGAGTTCGAGTGTGGTACCTACGGCAGGCCAGAAATAACCGTCGGGAGCGATGACTTTGATCTGTGCCGCCGGGTCCCTCACGCCGTATTCTTCAATCAATTCATACAGCGGCACGCCCTTGAAATCGGTGTCCTCCTCGGTCTGCCAATTGTTAATGCTGTGATAGGTCTCCTGCAGCGGCGGCAGCGATAGAATATCATCGTACTTGAGAACC